>Ga0123328_1000022_pt1 | contig 129363 bp, 92 predicted proteins | sample BioC12SIPDNA_2_FD_89702 | JGI IMG/M metagenome (GOLD analysis project Ga0123328, IMG submission 89702) | Anaerobic biogas reactor microbial communites from Washington, USA - Biogas_R1_A C12 SIP DNA | ecosystem: Engineered > Bioreactor > Anaerobic > Unclassified | place: Washington, USA...
CACACCTGTGCCCGACGGTGCCGCTACCCTCTTCATCCTCAAAGAAGAAATCGAAAGTGGCGTAACGAATTGGACCGGCAGGATGCCCCGAGGCAATTTACACAGGACTTGACACTACCTCCACGGATTTCTGGACTGTGTCTCACATCGCGCAAAGCAGCCCGCTCGCGGGCAACCGGTACCATAGGTGACTGACTGATAGGAAAACTGATAGGAAATTTGATTCCGCGAGGGGCGGCGTGGCCCCGGGGGTGGGGGGTTTCAGTTTCTGCGAAATCACGCTCACCATCTCGGAGAAATCATCCTGACACTATTTTTGTTTGATCCCTCCTTATTCCACGTAGGGAATGGTCAGTGGGCCCTCGGGTAGGACGCAAACGGTTTGTCGCCGGCCTTCGCCGCGGGCCAGTAGGTTGTTGAGCGTCTCCTCGATTCGCGGACAAGGCTCCAGCGTGCATTCGCGGATCTGCTCCTCGGTCAGACCGTCGGCGTGGACGTAGATCGTTGCTTTCTGCTGGATGCGAGCCTGCGTCTGGACCTGCCATTGATCCATGCATCCGAAGCCCGGGGACTCGATGCGGGCGAGGATCTCGGCCGGTCCGGTCGCCGATCGCAGCAGCCGCCCAAATTCGCCGAACTCCGGTACGCCATCCCAGCACTGCGAAGCGATGATGATACTCCCACCTTGACGCACCACCTGAGCCGCGGCGGACATGCCCTTGACCGATTGGTACAGGTTCAAATCCAGCGGGTAGCCGGAGTTGCTGGTGATCACCACGTCGAATGGTTCGCGGACCGGAACCATGGCGGCGGATTTCACGAACGCGCAGCCGGCCGCGTGGGCCTCGGGCATGCTGCCGGCGAACACCCCGGTGATCCGCTTGTCGCGGTTCATGGTGACGTTGAGCAGGAAGGTCGGCCGCGTCATGCTCGCAGCTTCGAGCATCTCCTCCCAGATTGGGTTGCCGCGGGTGATGCCCCAGGTGGCCTGCGGATGCCCGATCATTTTCGCCCCGTGGTTGTCGAGAACGCTCTCGGCACCGGCGATGCTCGGCAGCACGCCCTTGGGACCGCCACTGAAGCCGGCAAAGAAGTGCGGCTCGATGAACCCGGTGAGGATGCGCACGTCCGCTTCCATGAAGTGCCGGTTGACGCGTACGTCGTGCCCAAACCGCGTCCGGCCCACGTGTACCAGTGAGCTATCGTTGTGGCCGTCGTGTTGCAGGCAGCGGTAATTGGCCGCGATCTTCTCGCCGAGCATGGCCTTCAGCTCCGCGTCGGTTTGCGGCCGGTGGGTGCCCAACGCGTTGAGCAGAATGATGTCTTCCCGGCGGATGCCTCCGGCCTCCAGCTCGGCCAGCAAGGGCGGCAGAATGCGTTCGTTGGGCGTTGCCCGGGTGATGTCCGTGTGCACCACCGCCACGCGTTGTCCCGCCTGCACGAGCTTACCCAACGGCAAGGACGCGATGGGCTTGCGTAGAGCGTCAATGAGCGCAGCCTGCTCGTCAGGCAGGCCGGGCACATACTTTGGCTGGATAACGACCGCGTCGGCCGGTACCTTCACATCGAGCCCTGTCTTGCCGTAGGCCAGATGGACCTTCTTCATGATCCCGTCCCTCGGATGACAAACGCGGAACAAGTAGCGGTCGCCCGCCGTGGCGACCGGCGGCTCCGATGCCTGCTGCCTGGTAGCGGCCGCCCCCTCCGCCGAAGCCTGCCCGCCGTGGCGGGGTGGGCAGGCGGTGGCGACCGGCGGCTCAGCCTCCATCGCCGCTGCGAGGCAGCGCTGCCATACCCAATCTGCGGGGCACGGCTGCGGCGAGGCCTTGGATGCCCGGGGAGAGCATACCGCACTCCGGACACCGATGGTAGGACAGCAAGCCGTTTTCTGTACAGGTAATGAGCAGGGAGAGCCGCGCCGCGCGAGCTCGCGGCACGATTGTGACGGGTCACGGTGGGGGCACTTCTTTCGCCGGCCTGGGCGGTTCCGCAGGTTGCCATCCTGGGATAGCACGCCGAGACCGGCGGGTCGCAGGATGGCGAGTTCTGGTCGCCGCCCGTCCTGTCAGGAAACCTCAACGACTGAGTTCAACTCGCCGAAGGGGTTAGCCTCGACGTAGCTGTTGTGCGGGTCGTTCAGCCACTGCCCGTCGACCACGTAGCGGTAACGATACCTGCCCGGCGCGAGCGGGAGCAATGCCTGGAAGGTTGCGTCGCGTTTCTCTGAGACCATGGGAGTCGCGTCGGCGGACCAGTTGTTGAAGTCGCCGGCCAAGTGAACGGCCTGAGCTCCCGGTGCTTGAGCGACGAAGAGCACGCCCTCGTTGGTGAGTTGGGCGCCGTAGATGCGTTCGATCTTCTGCTGGATTTGCTCGGGCGTCGACGGTTGGTCGTTGCGGACGACGCCGTTCTTGCCGAACAACGGCCGCGTGGTTGCCAGCAGCTTATCCGCTCGATCCGCAAGGCTGTTCGCCTGGCGAAGCAGGGCGGTCGGGATCATGTCAGGACCGCCTGCCGCGATCAGCTCGCGAGCCAGCCGGACGAAATCTCGGAATCCCATGCTGCCTGGGTCGTACTCAGTGATCGGCTGCCCGAAGCTGGCCCCCTCGCGAAGCTTGGTGTTGAAGTTGATGAAGGTCGAGCACATCAACGATCCGAACTTGCGTTTCAGTTCGTTGAGGATCTCGCGGCCCAGCTTGGTACGGACATCGTACAAGTTGGCGAGGACGCGGACTTCCAGAGCCTGCTCTCGCCGCGATCGGACGGCCTCGACCGTCTCGATCTGCTTGGCGAGCCCCTGGAGCGAGAAGTACCCCGTATCCACCGGGATGATGACCTCACTGGCCGCCGCGAGCGCATTCAGCGTCAGCAGGCCGATGTGCGGGGGGCAATCGATCAGTGCGAAATCGTACTTATCGTTGACCGATGAAAGCACCTCAGCCAGGAAATCCTCGGCATCCGGGCGGCCGCCGAATTCCATCTCGAAGGCGGCCAGCGAGGTGGTGGCGGGGGTTAGGTCAAAATTGGCGGTGATCTGCCAGATACTACGAACCAGGTCGACCCGCTCGGCAGGCGCGGCCTGGCCGTTGAGCGAAGCCGAACGGAGTACCTCAGCGATGCTGAGTTCGATCTGATCCTCCGGCACAGCCAACCCGAGGGCGCAGTGTCCCTGGGGGTCCATGTCTACCAGTAGTGTTCGCCGACCCTCCCGCGCCAGGCAGGCGGCAAGGTTAATACTGACCGTGGTCTTGCCGCACCCGCCCTTTTGATTGGCGATGGCGATGGTTCTCATGATATGTACAACCTTCTAACAGCGTTCATGGATTATCCACGAGCGTCCATGGCACTCGGGACCGCAGTCGCAGAGCCAATCATGGCGCTGTTATCGGTCGGTGACCGCGCAAAACTTTACCGGACCATCAATTTATCTGAACTCCCCGAGTTTTGGGAGGTTACGGCAGCCTGGGCACAGCGGAAAAAACAGAACTTGAGGCAGTGATGAGGGCTTTGAGACGGTGAAGGGGCAGGTGCTCCGCCAGTACCCGTGTCCGCGCGTGGCCGACCAGCTTCTGGCATTGGCCCGGATTGGCGAGTAAACGGCGGACCACGGTCACCAGCTCGTTCATTCCGCGGAAAGTGACGAGTTCTCGGCCGGGGGCTAGCAGTGTTGCCAAGCCGCCTGGTGCGTCGTCGCCGGGGTGGGCTCGCGCGACCACGACCGCGCCAGCTGCCGCAGCGAGCAGGACCTCGGGCCAAATCCTGCCAGTCGGGTCGGCGTAGATGAAAAGCCGAGCTCTCGCCAGCAGGCTCGCTCGCTCGCTCAGCGAAGGGCACGGTTGTGGCGGGGATAGCGGCGGCCGCAGGGCCCATCCCGTCCCGCGAATGTCAACCGGAACCTTATTGGCGGTAAGGTGTTGCGCCGTTTTCCGCCATAGCAGCCCTGTCGCGGCAGGATGGCATAGTCCAGACAGCATGGCCTGCCTGATATTCTGGTCATCCAGTCGGACGCCGGTCTGGGCCTCGGCTCGGCTCAGGAGGCGGACCGCTTGGTCGTCCGTGAACCCGTCGACCACTTCTTCCAGCAGTCGCAGGGCGGCGTCCCACAATCGCTGATGACTGGCGAGCCGAAAGCCGAGGGTCGAGGCGTGCGCGGGGTGGAGGTCCGCGAGGATCAGGACCGTGTCCTCACGATCAGCTTGCGGGATTGGGTCTCCAGCACTGTGAGTCAGGCACGGCAGCGGGAGGACGAGAGGACGTGGCGTGCTGGCGGCAATCGTTGCAGCCCACGGTTGCTGACGGGTATGCGTCACGGCCAGCATGTCGGATTCGCCAGTGGGCGTCATGGTTGGGGCGGCGCTGATGCCAAGCCATGAGACGGCGGGGACTTCGTCGGGTAGCAGGCAGCGGGCTCCCTGGCGGGCATAGTCTGCCAGGACTGCGAAGGTGGGTCGCTGCCCGGCCGTCGCGAGTTTGTTGGCTTGGGCCAGGGGGTGGACGTCGCCGGGGCCGGTGACGGTGGCGGTGACCGATTGCCACCCGAGGGTCTTCGCGGCGTCGGCAAGACCCGCAGCCAGCAGGTGGGCCTCTTCTGTGGGTTTGGGAGCGAGGACGGCGACGAGCGGTGGTGCTGAGGCAGGGGGCTTGTCGGTAAGCCGAGCACGCAGTTCGGCCAATCGCGTGGTACGTCGGTAGTCGGTATCAGTGTAGGCGTTTTGGACGGCGGAGCGGATGGCCGCCAGTTCGGGCGGCGTGGACCAGGGCCATACCATCAGTCGCTCAGGGCAGAGATGGCCGGGGTGCTCCGCCAGCCAGTTCACGAGCGTCTCGGTCAGTTCGTCGAGCTGGCAGGCGATGAAGACGAGGCGACCGTGGGCGATCTGTCTGCTCCAGTCATAGAGACGCAGGATGAGTCCGAGGGTAGCGGGTTCGGGCTCCCAGATGAAGACGGCTCGATGGCCGGGCAGGCGGGCCAGGAGGAGGTCCACCTCAGCGCCTTGGCCGATGCCTGGCAGCATGACATTGCCGGGCCCGAGATCGAGCTGCTCGATGAGGGCCCGAGCCCGGACGCCGGGTATGGAGGTCCGGCCGAGCCAAGTTGGGCGTCCGTCGGGCTGGGCAAGCTGGAAGCTGAGTTGGCCGTCGCGGGTGAGGGTGGGAACGGCGGCCGGGGCGGGTGCTGACTCGATGGCCGCCGCGAGTGCTGGGTGATGGTTGTGCAGAGCGGCCAGGTTGGAGGCCATGACGGCGGGATCAGGGGCGGGAGTCTGGTGTTCGGTCATGGGTCTCGCTTGGCCGTGACTGGGGGTGAGGGGCGGGTCGCCTGTGGGATGGGGGCCGTCCGCGCACCGGTCGAGCGTTTTGACCGCGAAGCGGCAAGCTGGCTTTCAAAGTACGCTCGTGGATTGTCCATCTTCGCTCGCATCCTGTGCGGCCTAGTAGGTGAGTCGCACGATGAGCATGGAGAACAGGAAGATCATCCAGATCGCATAGAGCACGATGGCTGTACTGAGGGGCCAGCGCGGCAGGGGGGGGCAGTCCCCGGCCGGCAAGTCATTGTCCCAGATGGATTGGGGCTTGGTGGGTTGGGCTTGTGCGTTTGTGGGTTGCGGAGTAGCCATCAGACGGTTACCTCGGGCTGACGGTAGCGGACCAGAATCATGTTCCGGGCACAGCCGACGACGCGTCGACGGACGCCGGGTCAGGGTTCACGATATAAGCATCGCGTTCGGGTGGCAAGCGATTGAGGTTGGCGGGATGAGCGGTGGGGGCTTAGAGATCAGCGAATGTCGCCTTCCTTGACGTGACTATCCTCGCGCACGCGGCAGGCGAGTTACGCCCGTGCGAGACGATTCCCGCGTGACGGTGTTTTCGCCTACACTACCGTTCGTGTGATCGGAAGAGGTGCGGCGGTGCGACCGGACGAGGTGTTTGAACAAGTCATTCCGTATTCGCCGGTTTCCGAGACGGCGGATGGCGGCTGTGTAGAGTCTGTTGTTGAGACGGCACCGGGGCAAGGCGATGTGCTTCGACGGCTTCCCTCCGGCGGCGGGGTTTACCTGCTGACGGATGAGCGGGATCGGACGGTGCTGCTGTCGGCGGCGGGTGATCTGCGGCGTGCGTTGCGGACCCGGCTGGCGGGGCCGGCGACGGCCGAGGGTGACGCGTCGGCTGGGGCGGTGTCGCGGCGGGCGAATCTGGCGGCGGTGGTGCGGAAAATCTGGTGGCAGCCGGCGCACTCGCAATTCGAGCTGTATTACCGATTCTGGCGGGTCGCACGGCAGCTCATGCCGCGGACGTACCTGGAACAACTGGGCTTCGCGGCGTCGTGGTTCGTGCATGTCGACGCCGGGGCGGCCATCCCGCGGTTTTCGGTGGGCAAGGTGCTGCGCGGGCGGCCGGGCGTGGATCTTGGCCCGTTCCCGACGATGGGCGACGCTCAGCGGTTTGTGCAGCTTCTGGAAGACGGTTTTGATCTGTGCCGGTACGGGCATATTCTGGAGCAGGCTCCAGCGGGGCAGCGTTGTGCGTATTTCGACATGGGGCGTTGTGCGGCACCGTGTGATGGTTCGATGCCCATGTCGGCATACCGGGCGGAGGTTGAGCGGGCGGTGGCGTTTGCCTTGGGGCAGCGGGACTCGGTCTGGTCGGATCTTGATTCGCGGATGCGTACGGCGGCGGGGCGGCAGGCGTTTGAGCAGGCGGCGGCATTGAAGCAGCGATTGGAGCGTTTGCGTGGTGTGGAGCATCGGTCGTTTCGACTGACCGGGCCGATGGAGAGGTTCAACTATCTGGTGGTGCAGCGTGGGCCCGGCCGGGTGCGGGTGATGCCGTTCTTTGTAGTGGGGGGGCGTATCGAGCCGGGCGAGATGGTGCGATTGAGTGAGGTTCCGGAAGCGGCCGAGGCGTGGCTGTCGCGGTTGCGGGCTGATCTGGAGACGAAAGAAGGAGATGAGCTGCCGAGCAGCGGCGATGCACTGGCAGAACTGTCCGAGCAGGTGTGGTTGGTGAGTCACTTTCTGGGGCGCAAGGATCCGCCCGGTTTGTTCTTGAAGGCGGATGAAGTGGTATACGCTACTGGGTTGGCGGAGGCGATCGCGCGGCGGTTTCAGCGTCTTACCAGTGAGGAGGTATCGTCGCCCTGACGTGCCCCGAGGGTCAATGCGGGATATGCGTGGGGCGTGTGGATTTGATCACGAGCCCCAAACGCTGGCGCGGAGAGGGGGAGCGTCAGCGACCGTCTCGGTGCGTCCCGAGAGCACCGGCGCGGGGCTGGTTATCGACGGCCCTCCCGTCGCTTGCGCTCCGGGCTCGTTGAGATGCTCGAACGCCTGCGCTCGGGGCACGTCGAGGCGCCTAAGTGATTGTGCTAGGGGCTTGTGGTCTGAGGGCTTGAATCGGCATTGAGGGCGATGTGTGTATCCCTGATCTGTGGACAGGTTCAGGACGGAACGGGAGTCAACACAATGATGCGCTTGACGGTCAAGGTGTGGGTCGGCTGCTGGCTGATGCTGGTCGCGACGGGATGCAACCCGGTGTCGATGGCCACGTCGGCGGCGGGGGCGGCGTACAAGGTGGTTCGCGGTGCCGAGGCGGACCCGACGTTGATTCGTGGTGCGGTGCCGGGAGATCTGGCGGCCTACCGGTCGCTGCGGTTGGGTGAGGTGACCACGGACGTACCGCCGATCTGTACGGGCGAAGTGCTGGCCAAGGTGCGGGCGGCGATCATCGAGCAATTGGGTGATGAAGAGGCGGTCCGGGCGTTTCCCGGTGGCGGCAGAGTGCTGCGGTTTGATGTGCTGTGCCGCTTCTTCAAGGAACGCGGCCTCATCGGGGGCGAAGGCAGGCTCGACTGGATGGTGACGCTGAGGGATGTCGAGAGCGACGCGGTGGTGGGTCTGGTCTTCGTGGAGGGCGTCAGCGAGTCGCCCTTGCAGCACGGTGTCCGTGACATGGCTCGCGAGAACACCAAGGAACTGGTCAGATTCCTCGAACGCCGCCGCCAGGGTTTGCCGCGCTAACCGGCGATGGGCGCACCGTAACGGTCGCCCCCCGGCCACGGCCTACCGCGGTAGCGGTCGCCCCCCGTGGCGACCGGCGAGCAGACGCGTCTCGCCATTGGTTTTCTGCCCACAGATCACGCAGATGGACGCAGATGGGTTTCGATTGTCGAGATCGTTGGCTCTCCATTGGGGCAATCGGTAGGATGTGCGGATAGTCCCCTGGTTTGGGAGCCTGATCCGTCAGTCTGCGGAGGAGGCATGAAATCTCATCGCGAATCGTCGCTTCCTGCGGAGGTGCTTGAGCGCACCGTGCGTCCTTATCGAGAGGAGAACGACTGTGTATGCCTGCGCCAGGCGGAATGTATGGTGGATGGCCTTGTTGTGGGCATACGCTCGTACGACGATCAGGATCGCCTGATCGCGGAGGATCCGCTTGACCAGGAGGGGCACTTCCACGGCCAGAAGCTGTGGTGGTACGACAATGGCCAACTGCTGTCGGCTGAACCGTTCTGGAAGAACCTCCCGCACGGCACGGCCAAGCAGTGGGAGCCGGATGGCCGTCTGATCGGCACCTACACGATGACCCATGGTACGGGCTTCGACATCTGGCGGCAGGTGCGCGAGGACGGCACGGTCTATGTCAGCGAGGTATACTTCTTGCGTGAAGGGAACCATGATGGCTACGCGTGGTGGTTCTATGAGAACCAGCGCCTTTCGCATGAGTGCCGCTGGCATCAGAACCTGCGCCACGGTATCGAGCGGGAATGGAATGAGCAGGGCCGACTCCGGCGCGGCTGGCCCAGGTATTGGATCCGTGACCAGAGGGTGACGAAGCGAGCGTACCTGCGCGCGGTGGAGCGTGATTCCGAGTACACGCTTCCGCCGTTCGATCCGCGGGAGCAAAGCCAGGACAGGTCTTTTCCGCCCGAGATTGAGCAAGCCTTTCACGACATCAGGTCGTAGACACACACGCCACAGTGGGTGTGCGAGGTACGTGTGCATTCACCCGTCCCGCACTGCTCACAGAGCAGTGGCACACGGCGGACGCTTCTCGCCATTGGTTTTGTGCCCACAGATCACGCAGATGGACGCAGATGGCCGTCAAGGCTGCCGTCGCTCGCAACTCGTCAATGCACACCGGCGGCGGGTGCCATCGATGCTCCGGATATGGTAGAATCGTCGGCGTGCCGATGGGGAAGCGGCTGCACCCCCACTCCCTTTTTGTGTCCAGCCAGGTCGTTGCAGGAGACGCACATGTACTTGATGTATGTTGATGAAAGCGGCGATTGTGGAGTCGATGGGTCACCTTCTCGATACTTCTGTTTGGCGGGTATGGTTGTCCATGAGCTTCGCTGGCGCGATACGATGGCACACTTACTCCGCTTTCGATATTGGCTCAAGTCCAGGTACAAGGTCTATCTTGACGATGAGCTCCATGCGGCAGATATGATCAGCAAGCCGTCCAGGACGGCTACATCGCTCCAACGGCTCAGGAAGCACGAGCGACTGGCGGTCATTCGCCACTTCGCTGACACGATTGCAGGGCTTTCGGATATCAGTCTGATCAATGTTGTCGTAGACAAGCATGGAAGAGTACCCGGCAAGGAAGAGGTGTTCCGCTGGTCCTGGTACACGTTGTTTCAGCGGTTTGAGAATACGATTCGGTACCAGAACTTCCCGGGGCCAAAGAACGCGGACGAACGCGGCATGGTCTTCCCCGACCATACGGACGGAGGCAAGTTGCGTCGCTATCTCAACGAGATGCGTCTCAGCAACAAGCTGAAGGTGAGGCAGGCACGTGGTTCGTTTGTCTACAAAGACGAGCCGATCAAGGTGATCATTGAGGACCCGGTCCTTCGAGACTCCCGCGATTCCTACCTGATTCAGGTCGCCGACTGTGCAGCGTACTTGCTCAAGCAAAGCATCCAGCCATGCGGCTACATGAAGAAGCACGGAGGGAGCGCTTACTTCCAAAGGCTTGATCCGGTGCTCTGCAAACATGCATGTAGCAAAGACCCACAAGGGGTGGTGAGGCTCTGAGCAAGCGCAAAAAAATGGGGCCCTGACGGGCCCTGGTGGATCCTACTACTCGGACTACCCGAGGTTCAGATCCACGATAAGTTTACACCAGATTCATAGGCCAGGCAACTCGAATCTTGGAGATCCACGGGACAAGACCCAATTGACGGGCCGACCCTCGTGATTGACGGCGAGGTTAAAGTGTGTACGCAAGAGAATCGCGGAAGATGTGGAGATACGGCCCCACCCCGATTCCGATTATCGGGCCGAGCCCCGGCTCCCGTTGCGGGCTTGGCGGGAGAATGGGGGTCACCTACCCGCCCCGCACTGCTCACAGAGCAGTGCCACGCGGCAGACTGTTTCTGCCATCCGTTAGGCCCATAGATCACCCAGAGAGACGCCGATGGATCCTACTTAAGGTGCTCGGCGATGATGGTTTTCCAGAGGTCGTAGCCTTGGCGGTTGAGGTGGAGGCGGTCGGCGACGAAGAGCTCGGGACGAGGTTGGCCGTCGGGGCCGAGCATGGGGGTAAAGACGTCGATGAACGAGAGCCGGCGGTGGGCGGTGGTGTACCGGCGGATCAACTCGTTGGCCTGGCGGAACGCCTCCAGGTGCTTAGCGCGTGACGGGCTGGGCTTCAGTGAAACAAAGGCGATACGGGTGCGCGGCAGGGCCCGTCTGACGCGGGTGACGAACTCCTTGTAGTCCTCGAAGACGTGCTGGGGGGTCATTCCGCCGGCAATGTCGTTCTCGCCGGCGTAGAACACGATCAGCCGTGGGCGGTAAGGGATGACGATGCGGTCGAGGAAGTGGGTTGAGTCAGCGATGCGCGAGCCGCCGAAGCCGCGGTTGATGACCTGAAGGTCGGGGAAGTCGTCGGCCAAGTCCTGCCACCTGCGAATGGAGGAGCTGCCGAGGAAGAGCACCGCGTCTTTGGGCGGCGGGTTGTGGCGGTCTTGCTCTTCGAACTGGCTGATCTGGGCATCGTAGCGGTGCGGCTGGGCCGGTGCGGTGGTGGGGCCGGGCGTTTCGCGGGTCGGCGTGCAAGCCAAAGGGGCGAACAGCAGGCAGAGGCCCAGGGGGACGAATGAAGACCGAAACATGGAGCATTGAGAGAACTTCGTCTCGCGCATACGCCGTCGAACCTTTCCGCTGGTCAGCATGAGTATTGCTCGTCTTGCGAACGCTGATGGGCCCGCATTGGCCAGGTTGGGTACCTAACGCCGCAGTACTCCCCTGTTCCTGTCCTGCCATCGCGGCTATTCAAGCAGGTGTAACTCTCTGGACGCCTGACTCCTGGTGCAAAATGGCGAATGCCCAAGGCCCGATGGCCAATCAATGACCAAGCTCGAAGCCAGAACGCCAACTGCGGGCGGAGGACGTTCGTCATGGGTCATTCGGACTTCATTGGTCATTGGGGTTTCGCCATGGGTCATTTCGCGCACGGATGGCGAATTACGCCCTATTCAAATAGTTGGCGTTGGCCTGGGGGTTCGGCCTTGCGCTCCTTGATGACTTCCTGGGCTTCGTCGATGAGTTCGCCCAGATCCTGGAACCGGCGGTAGACGCTGGCGAATCGGACGTAGGCGATCTGGTCGACTTTGCGCAGCTGGTCGCCGACGAGGGCGCCAATGGCCTGGCTGCTGACCTCGCGGTCGTACTTTTTGAAGAGGATGTCCTCGACGGCATCGACCAGGCGGTTGAGATCCTCGTCGGCCAAGGGCCTTTTGTAGGCGGCCCGCTGCAGGCTGGTGAGCACCTTGGTGCGTTCGTAGGGCATGCGGCTGCCGTCGCGTTTGATGACCATGAGCCGTACGTCGTGCTCGACGCGTTCCTTGGTGGTGAAGCGTTTATGGCAGGCGATGCAGGCGCGGCGTCGGCGGATGACCTCGCCGTTCTCGCTGAGGCGGGAGTCGATGACCTTGTCCTGATTGATCTCGCGGCAATAAGGGCAGCGCATGGGTCCGTGAACGGCCGATGGCCTCTCCTGATGTATCCACTCGATACCGCCGGCCCGGCCGACGATTCCTTCGCATGGATTGTTCCGGGCGTGTCGAAACGACCGTCCCGGGTGGGGCCGGCACGCCGCAGTCTACACATGGTTGCCTGGCCGGTCCAGATGTGGAGTATATCGGAAAGCTCGCCCCCTAGATATAGTCCGGGTATGGGTTACCCGGTGTCTCCACCAACCGGTTGGTTACGTCCTGCCACCGACAGGGTGGGTCGATCCTGGGCGGCATTTGACCCCCCTGGGTCTGGGACGTACGATCCGTCCGCGTTTTTGGGCGGATTTGTGCGAATTGGGCTTGTGATCGCGGATGCCTGCGGTAGCCCGTGACGTGACTGGGTGGTGGCAGGCGAAACGGCCCCGTCACGAGAGGTGTTCACGCAGAGCCGCGACCGTCAGGGAGCGGTAACCAGCGAGGCGGTCCTACAACCGGAGGTGCACACCCATGGCGAAAACCCGGCAGAAGAGCTGGCAGGCCCGGTTCTCACAGTCGGCGCATGCTCTGACTGAGAGTTTCGTGGAGAGCCTGTCGTTTGACCATCGTCTTTGGCCGTATGACATGGCGGGCAGCGTGGCCCACGCGGAGATGCTGGCCGAGGTCGGGCTGATCAGCAAGGCCGACGCCAAGGCGATCCGCAAGGGGCTCGAGGCCATCGAAGTGGATATCCGTGCCGGCCGCTTCCGCTGGGATCCCAGTCAGGAAGACATCCACATGGCCATCGAGGCGGCTTTGACGAAACGGATCGGCGAGCCCGGCCAGCGGCTGCACACCGCCCGGTCGCGGAATGACCAAGTGGCTCTGGACCTGCGGCTGTACACGCGTGACGCGATCGATCTGGACGTGCTGCCGTTGCTGGTGGACCTGCAGCGGGCCTTGGTCGCGTCGGCGGAGCGGTACCAAGCCGCGGTGATGCCGTCGTACACGCATTTGCAGCGGGCTCAGCCGATCACGGCCGGGGCGTACCTGCTGGCGTACGTCGAGCAGTTTGAGCGGGATCGGGAGCGCTTCGCGGACGCCCGGCGAAGGATGAACTTCTGTCCGCTGGGCTCGGGGGCTCTGGCGGGCACGACGTTGCCGATCGACCGGCAGGCGGTGGCTCGAAAGCTGGGCTTTGACGGTGTGTGCCGCAACAGCATCGACGCGACCAGCGATCGCGACTTCATCACGGAGTTTCTGGCGGCGGCGGCGATGTGTGCGGGCCATCTGTCGCGGCTGGCCGAGGACTGGATCCTCTATGCTTCTCAAGAGTTCGCATTTGTCTCTATCGCCGATGCGTTTTGCACCGGCTCATCGATGATGCCGCAGAAGAAGAACCCCGACGTGCTCGAGCTGGTGCGTGGCAAGGTCGGGCGGGTGTATGCGGCCCTGACGGGTATGCTCACGCTGACCAAGGGCTTGCCGCAGGCTTACAACCGCGATTTGCAGGAGGACAAGGTTTTCCTGTTCTCGGCCCACGACACGTTGTCGGCCTGCCTGCGGATCATGGCGGAGGTAGTGCGGCACACGGCTTTCAACGTCGACCGCCTGTGCGAGGCGACCTGCCGGGGGTTTCTCGACGCCACCGTGCTGGCCGAGTACCTGGTCGGCAAAGGCGTGCCCTTCCGTCTGGCGCATCAGTACGTCGGTCGGCTGGTGGCCGGAGCGGAGAAGCAGAACCGCGAGCTGGCCGATCTGCCCCTCGATGAGTTCCGGGTGGTGTGTGACCGGATCGGGCCGGACGTCTACGGCTACCTCGGGTCGGCCAATGTGGTCAAACGCTACCGCAGCGAGGGCAGTGCGGGCCCGGCGTCGGTGGCCCGGCAGATTCGGTTCTGGAAGAAACGCACCGCGGGTTGACCTCATGCCTGAAGGCGAAAACGCGCTGGTTCAGTGGCTGCGGGAACGGTTCGTCGCCGACGCGACTCGCGTGCCGGTGGGGATCGGCGACGACTTGGCGGCGGTGCGTCTGGACGGTTCGCTGGTGGCGGTGACGGCGGACATGCTGCTGGACGGTGTGCACTTCGAGACGGGTCGGCACAGCTTCGAGGCTATTGGGCGCAAGGCGTTGGCCTGTTCGCTCAGTGATTGTGCGGCGGCGGCATGCTGGCCACGAGCGGCGACGGTCAGCGTGGCGCTGCCGCCAACGATGACTCTGGCGGATGTGCAGCGTCTCTACGAGGGAATGGGCAGACTCGCCGACGAGTTCCGCTGTCCGATTGTGGGCGGAGACACGACGAGCTGGCGCGGGCGGTTAGCAATCGACGTGACCGTGCTGGCCGAGCCGATGGCTCCAAATCGCGGGCCGATGCGGCGTTGCGGGGCGAGGGCGGGCGACACGATCTTCGTATCAGGGCCGTTGGGCGGCAGTCTGGTCGGACGGCACATGGAGTTTGTGCCGCGGTTGGACTTGGCCGCGCTTCTGGCCGGCGAGCCCGGTCTGCACGCGATGATGGATATCTCCGACGGCTTGGCGATGGACCTGGATCGGCTGTGCCGGGCGTCGGCGTGTGATGCGGAGTTGTCGGCTGAGGCTTTGGCCGGGATGGTGAGTGCGGATGCCCAAGCGATGGCGGAGACCGACGGGCGTACCCCGCTCGATCACGCCCTCAGCGATGGCGAGGATTTCGAGTTACTGGTGGTCGGTGAGGCGGCCTTGGCCGACTTGCGGGTGTCTACTGGCGGCGGGCTCATTCCGGTGGGTCGCATCGTCGTGTGCTCAACAGCCGGGCGATCGGCGATGACCCTGTTGTCAGCCGATGGTCGGCGCGAACCGTTGGAGCCACGAGGTTACGAGCACTTCCGATGACCGCGATCACTCTGCACAGCCGTGGGCCTCAGGAGACGCAGGCCTTGGGTCGAGCCCTCGGGGCGGCTCTGGTGGCCGGCCAAGTCATTGCCCTGATCGGTCCGCTCGGGGCGGGCAAGACGACGCTGGTGAAAGGGCTCGCGGCGGGGGCGGGGGTGGCTGATCCGCGCCGGGTGAACAGCCCCACGTTCGTCCTGGTGAACGAGTACGAGGCCGCAGAGGGCGGGCAGGAACTGCGAATCCACCATGTGGATGCATACCGGTTGCGGGGCGGCGGGGACCTGGAGGCCCTTGGTTTCGATGAGATGCTCACCCAGGGGGTGGTGGTGGTCGAGTGGGCCGACCGAGTGGTCGACCTGCTTCCGCCGGATACTCTGACGATTCGCTTGTCGCCCGCCGCCGAGGAGGCTCGTACGCTCGTATGTGCCGCAGGGGGCCCCGGCTCCGCCCGACTGCTGGCCGCTTTGTCGCGATGGGCTGAAGGCGATGAGTGAGGGCGGATGACTTGAGCCGGGCGTAGCGCCTTTGGCGGGCGATGGCTGATTTGCCTTGCGTTGTCGCGGCGTTTATACTGCTTGGTTCTAGCCGACGGGCCCCCTGGCCGTCGGTCGGCGGCCCCATCGTCTAGAGGCCTAGGACACCGGCTTTTCACGCCGGCAACGCGGGTTCGAATCCCGCTGGGGTCATGGATTTGCCAGCACATCTCGAAAGCGCAAACAACCCACGTGGAATCATCATGGGTCGCGTTTTTTCCGCTCCTGCGTTTGGCTGCTCGTGGTGCATGCAGGCACTGCTGGGGGGAGAGCTCGGCGGCGGTGGCGGCAGACCGTTGCCGCATCTTCATCCGATGCAACATATTGTCTGATATAAGGTAAGGTATGCGTGGGCGGGGAGAGCGCCTGGTGAAAAGACGCGGGGAATTACGCGTTGTCGTCTTGTGAGATGGCCCTACAGGCCCCTTGATCGGAAGGCCCCGATGCATGGTGCGAAGACTCTACGTTCGTGGGTGCAGTGCTGGGTGAATCCGTCGCGACTTTATCAGATCAAAGATTTGCTCGCTTGACTAATTTGGGTCGAATGATTAAGCTTCTCGTCGTGGCGGCCAGTGTGGTCGGCTGAATGGACGGTGTGGCGCTGTCATGAGCACGTACGCAACCAGCGAACGAACCAAGCAATCGCTTATTCAGGCGGCAGGCGAACTGCTGGCTGAGCGTGGCGTGGGTGAGGTTTCGACGCGGGCGGTTGCGGAACGTGCAGGTGTGAACCTGGGCACGATTCACTACCATTTCGGCGGCAAGGAAGAGCTTTTCAAGGAGGTTCTGCGTTTTGCCTGTCAGGTCGATGAGGACTGCTCCTTGCCGGCTCTGATCGAGGAGAGCATGCATGGGCTCGATAGCGTGCAGGCGGAGGTCCGAACTGTTCGCAGGGTTGTCCAGCGTTTTGTGAGGAAGGTATTGGCCTCTGGCCGACCGCGTTGGTGCTCTCGTGTCGTCTATCGAGTGCTTCAGCAGGAGGGCCCGCTGTGCGACTTCCTGCAAACTCATACAGTGAATCCTCTTTTCGCGGCGATGGAGAGCTTCATTCGTCGCATTCGCCCGGACTGGTCGGCGACCGAGGTGTTCCTGTGGATACAGATGCTGCTCGGGCCGATCGTGTTCCATTCCGATCACAGCAGGGTTGTGATCCAACTTCTGGGCTGCGATAGTTACCCGGAGGACTACCTAGTCAAGCTTGAGGGGCGGGTTCTGAGGGATGCTGTTGCGGCGTTGGGTTTGTCGTCGGATGCGCTGGGAGCTGACGAGGAGCAGGTGTTGCCCGCGGAGCCGCCCAGCGATGAGGCATGAGACACACAATGCGAGGCTGGGCCCAGGAAGCCCGCGTGACAGAACATCCCGATGTGAAGGCATCGCTACCTTTGGAGTGACCATGAGAGAGCAACGGAGTTTACTTCAGGTTGCCGCGTCGACGCTGGTTGGCGTGGTGGTGACGATGGCCGGCTGCACCGTCGGACCCGACTACCGGGCGCCGAGTCCGCAGGTTCCCGAGCAGTGGCACCAGTCGGCCACCGAGGGGTTACAGGCGGGGGCGGCGGATGTGCAGCGATGGTGGGGGGTTTTTGAGGACGAGCAGCTCTCAGGTCTCATCGAGCGGGCGGTGGAGGGGAACCTGGATCTTCGGCTGGCGGTATTACGGATTCGCGAGGCCCGCGCGTTGCGAGGTGTGGCGGCGGGTGAATTGCTTCCTTCCCTGGGGGGCGACGGCAGTTACTCGCGGTCCAAGGGCAGCGCGAACGGTCCGACGGCCACTCCTCAGTCGCCGGGCAGGTTCGAGACGTTCGGCAACACGGTGGCCCGGGGCATCGCGGGCAACGTGGTCGGCACGGGGTTGGGGACGGCCGTTCCGGGTATTCCTGCGGTCACGAATTCGGTGGCCACGGGTTTGGTGGGCATGATTCCCACACCATCCAGTGGCCGCGATACGGACGAGATCAACCTTCACGCGGCGGGCTTTGATGCCTCGTGGGAAATTGATGTGTTCGGCGGCATCCGACGCAACATCGAGTCGGCGGACGCGGTGCTGGAGGCTACGGTCGAGGACTACCGCGGCACGCTGGTGACGCTGGTCGCGGAAGTGGCCGCCACGTACATCGAGATTCGCACGCTGCAAAGTGAGATAGAGTCGATCGAACGTAACATCGCCCTGCAGAAAGAGACGCTTTCGCTGACCGAGGCGAGGCTGGCTCTGCAGTTGGCGAAGGAACTCGATGTTCAGCAGGCGGTGACCAACCTGGCGACGACGGAATCGTATCTGCCTCAGCTTGAGAGCGGTTTGTCGATGAGCATGTATCGGCTGGGCGTTTTGCTTGGTCAGGAGCCGCGTGCACTCTGCGATGAGCTGTCGCCGACGGCCCCGATTCCCGCCCCTCCGACCGAGGTTTTCGTGGGCGTTCCGGCGGACATTCTTCGGCAGCGTCCGGACATCCGATCTGCGGAAAGGCGTCTGGCCGCCCAGACCGCGCAGATCGGAGTGGCCGCGTCGGAGTTGTATCCTCGGTTTACGCTCTCGGGCACGTTCGGATTTGAAGCGACGGACGCGGCTCATTTGCTTGATGCCCGCAGCGTCTCATACCGGTTTGGTCCTTCTGTGCGATGGAACATTTTCGACGGTTTGCGGAATCTCAATCGCATTGCGGCTCAGGAGGCGGTGACGCATCAGTGCTACGTGTTCTATGAGCGTACGGTGTTGACGGCTCTGCAAGAGGTCGAGAACTCGCTGGTGGCCTACAAGCGGGAGCAGGCACGCCGGGATGCGTTGGTACGGGCCGTGGAGGCGGCCGATCGTTCGGTAAAGCTGGCTGAAGCGTTGTATCGTAACGATCTCGTGGACTTCCAGAACGTGCTGGATGCCCAGCGGTCGCTGGCGAGTCTCGAAAGCACGCTTGCCCAGAGCAGGGGGCAGGTGGCGGTCAACCTGGTGTCGCTCTACAAGGCGTTGGGGGGCGGTTGGTCGCCGGACGTGACGCCGCAGGAGGAGTATCTGGAGGATGAACTGGACGCGTTGCACCGTCCGGTGGACTTCTTCTTCTCAGGGGGGACGACGTCGCTGCCTTGGGATCGTGTCTCGGAGGATGGCGGGGAAGCGCGTTGAGCATGGCCGGGAAACTGCCGTGGAAGACAGGGCGAATGCCGTTGTGAATAGAGGTTAGGTATGCGGATCCTATGTCGTAGCGCATTGTGGTTTGGTGTTTCTACTCTTGGGCTGGCGGTGCTGACCGGCTGCGAAAGGGCGGGGAGCGGTGCCGGGCCTATGCAGGCCGGCCCGCCGGAGGTGGCCGTCGTGACCGTGGGCGCGGAGCGGGCGATCATCACGACGGAACTGCCCGGCCGCACGTCCGCCTTCCTGGTTTCGGAGATCCGACCGCAGGTCAACGGCTTGATACAAAAACGCCTCTTTGAGGAAGGTTCTGATGTCAAGGCTGGCCAGGTACTCTACCAGATTGATCCTGCTCCGTTTGAGGCTGCGATGAATAGTGCCACGGCCAATCTGGCTGTGACGGAAGAGAGCGCGGAACGGGCGCGTGCGGCATTGGTGGCCAGCGAAGCGGGGGTTGTCCGTCAGAAGGCGACGCTGGAGCTGGCGAGGATTAACCGTGATCGCTTTGAAGAGGCTTTCAAGGCGAACGCGGTCTCCGGAAGCGAGCGTGACCGGGTGGTGACCGAAGCCGCGGTCGCGGAGGCCGCGTTGCGTGCCGCCGAGGCTCAATTGGAGAGCGACCGGAAGGCCATTTCGGTGGCGGAGGCGAGCATTCAGCAGGCGAAGGCGGCGTTGGAGACGGCGCGGATCAACCTTGCGTATACACAGGTGACGGCTCCGATCTCCGGTCGCATCGGCAAATCAAGCGTGACGGATGGTGCGTTGGTGACGGCGTACCAGTCCACGGCCTTGGCGACGATCCAACAAATGGACCCCATTTATGTGGATGTGCCGCAGTCGACCGCGGAACTACTGCGTTTGCAGCGTCGCTTGGCGGACGGTCGTCTGAATCAGAATGGGACCAATCAGGACAAGGTCAAGCTCATCCTGGAAGACGACATGCCATATGCGTCGGAAGGGACGCTGCAATTCCAGGATGTGACGGTGAACCCGACGACCGGGTCAGTCATTCTGCGGGTGGTGTTTCCGAATCCGCAGAGTGTTCTTCTGCCGGGCATGTTCGTGCGAGTCGTGATTACGGAGGGAGTCAACGAGCAGGCCATCTTGGTCCCGCAGCAGGGTGTCCAACGCAATCCGAAAGGCGATCCGATCGCCATGATTGTCGACGCCGAGGGCAAGGTGCAACAGCGGATGCTGGTCCTGGATCGGGCCATCGGCAACCGATGGCTTGTGGCGTCGGGCCTTGAGGAGGGTGATCGGGTTATTGTGGAAGGCAGCCAGAAAGTCAGGCCCGATGTTTCCGTGAAGGCTGTCGAGTTCGTCGCGGGGCATGACGACCATCCCGTGGCTGAGAAAGCTGTTGCGCCGTCCGAGCAATCAAAGTAAGCAGAGAAAATCCATGCTATCGAGATTCTTCCTAGATCACCCGGTATTTGCCTGGGTTATTGCCATTTGCATCATGCTGCTGGGCGGCTTGGCCACGTACAATCAGCCCATCGCGCAGTATCCGCCGATCGCTCCTCCGGGCATTGCCATCCAATCCCAGTATCCTGGAGCGTCGGCCCAGACGGTCGAGAACAGCGTGACGCAGATCATCGAGCAGAAGATGACCGGCTTCGACGACATGCTGTATCTGGCCGGCACGAGCGATTCCTCGGGCACGTCGCGGATCGAGTTGACCTTCAAGCCGGGGACGGATCCGGATCTGGCTTGGGCCAAGGTTCAGAACAAGCTGCAACTTGCTATGGCCAGCTTGCCGGAGGTGGTGCAGCAATCGGGCGTCAAGGTGAGCAAATCGACGCGGAACTGGCTGTTGTTCGTCGGGCTTGTTAGCGAAGACGGGAGCATGAATGGCCACGATCTGCGCGACTACGCTCAGTCGAACCTGGAGAAGGTGCTGTCGCGCGTGCCGGGCGTCGGCGAAGTCGAGGTGTTTGGCTCCCAGTATGCCATGCGTATCTGGTTGAACCCGGATGAGCTGACCAATTATCACCTGACCATAGAGGATGTGATTGCGGGTCTGCGGGCTTACAACGTGGAGGTTTCGGCCGGCCAGTTTGGCGCGCTTCCGGCAGTGGAGGGCCAGCGGCTGAACGCGACGATCGTGGTTCAGAACCTTCTTCAAACGCCGGAGGAATTCGCCGCCATACCACTGCGGACCAATCCGGACGGCTCCATTGTGCGGATCCGGGACGTGGGCCGAACCGAACTGGGTACTGAGTCCTACGATATCGAGGGCCGCTACAACAACAAGCCCAGCGCGATCATGGCCATTCGACAGACGCCGGGAGCTAACGCCCTGGAGACGGCCAACGCGGTCAAATCGAAGATGGAGGAAATGAGTTATTACTTCCCGCAGGGGATGAAGGTGGTGTATCCGTACGACACCACACCGTTCGTCAAGGTAGCCATTCTCGAGGCGGTCAACTCTTTGTGGCAGGCGATTGGGCTGGTCTTCCTGGTGATGTGGCTGTTTATGGGCAATATCCGGGCCACGCTGATCCCCACGATCTCCGTGCCGGTGGTATTGCTTGGCACGTGTGCGGCGCTGGGGGCGTTCGGATACTCGTTCAACATGTTGACCATGTTCGCGCTGGTGATTGCCATCGGCCTGCTGGTGGACGACACCATCGTGGTGGTGGAGAACGTTGAGCGATTGATGAGTGAGGAGGGCCTCTCGCCTCGGGAGGCGACCGCCAAGTCGATGGAGCAGGTGACCAGCGCCTTGATCGGTTTTACCCTGGTGCTTTCGGCCCTGTTTGGCCCGATGGCGTTTTTCTCCGGCTCTACGGGCATCATTTACCGCCAGTTCTCAGTGACCGTGGTCACATCCATGGTGTTGTCGGTCTTGGTGGCGTTGATTCTGACGCCGGTGTTGTGTGCGTCGATTCTCAAGCCGATCGTCAAGGGGCATGAGGCGGCAGAAGGAGCGGTCTGGTTTCTTCGGCCGTTTTTTCTGGCGTTCGACCGCGTGTTCAACCGGTTCCGTGATGGTCTTGTGACGCTGGTCGGCTACTCGCTCACTCGGAAGCTGCGTTTTGTGGCGGTGTACGCCATGCTGGTGGCCGGCCTGGGATGGCTATTCGTAAAGATTCCCAGTAGTTACCTGCCAGACGAGGATCAGGGAATCCTGCTGGCCCAGATTCTGATGCCCACGGGTTCTACGTTGGAGCAGACCCAGGAGGTCGCTGATGAGGTCCAGAGCTACTTCATGGCGCACGAGAAAGAAGCGGTGGAATCGTGCATGACCATCGCGGGGGTGGGTTTTTCCGGCCGGGCACAGAGCAACGGCATGGTGTTCGTCAAGTTGAAAGACTGGGATTTGCGTGATCAACCGCATCTGAGGGTCAAGGCGGTGGCGGGTCGGGCCATGGCGGCGTTCTCCAAGATCCGTGACGCGATCGTGGTGGCGTTCGCGCCGCCCCCGGTGAGCGAACTGGGCAACGCCATAGGATTCGACTTCCAGTTGGTGGATCGCGGCGGCGTGGGGCACGGCGCTTTGATGCAGGCCCGCAATCAACTTTTGGGCATGGCGGCAGCGGATCAGCGGCTGACGAAGGTGCGTCCCAACGGTCTGGAGGACGTGCCCGAGTACCGACTGGACGTGGATTGGGAGAAGGCGGGTGCTCAAGGGCTGGCCATTACCTCTATCCACCGTACCATTTCCGCGGCTTTCGGCAGCGCGTACGTCAACGATTTCATCCAGGGCGGCCGCGTCAAGCGGGTTTATGTTCAGGCGGACGCTCCTCACCGGATGCTGCCCAGGGATCTGGAGAAGTTGTATGTGCGGAACATGGCCGGGGAAATGGTGCCCTTCGCTTCGTTCGCCACGGGGCGATGGGCGAGCGGCTCGCCGCGGCTGGAGCGTTTCAACGGTTTTCCCTCGATGAACATGTGGGGCGAGCCTCAGCCGGGCAGGAGTTCGGGCGAGGCCATGCGGGCCATGGAGGAAATCACCGCGAAGCTGCCGAAGGGTATCGGTTATGACTGGACGGGGCTTTCGTACCAGGAACGGCAGGCGGCCGCCCAGACCGGTTTGCTCTATGCGTTCTCGATCCTGATCGTGTTTCTCTTCCTGGCGGCGTTGTACGGGAAGTGGGATGTTCCCATCGCGGTTCTGCTGATTCTGCCGTTGGGCGTCATTGGTGGTTTTGCGGCGACATCTTGGCGAGAGTTGCCGAGCGACGTCTACTTCCAGATCGGGTTGTTGAATACGCTGGGGTTGGCTACGAAGAACGCCATTCTGATCGTTCAGTTCGCGATGGCCGGCGTGGCCCAGGGGACGGGTCTGATCGAGTCCTCTCTCCAGGCCGTGAAGCTGCGGCTTCGGCCGATCATGATGACCTCGATGACCACCGGTCTGTCGGTTTTGCCGTTGGCCTTTAGCACGGGCGCGGGTGCCGGAGCCATGAACGCTATCGGCACGGCGGTGCTGGGCGGCATGGTCACCGGTACGGTCCTGGTGGTGCTGTTCACCCCTCTGTTCTACGTGCTGATCGAGAAGGCGTTTGGCAGGAAGACAGAGGCGGTAGCGCCGGTCGCAAGTGTGTCTTGACCCCGGCGGCAAAAACATGGCACCACGCGAGGTGCGGAGCGCACGGAGACGATCGGCTTTCGATGGCCGACCAGGCATACCGCGGCTGAACCTCGCATGAGATCATGAGATCCGTCGGTCTTCTCTTGATCAGGGCGCAACTCGCTGGCCGCGTGGCTCCCGTGGCAGAATGGCGAATGCCCAAGGCCCAATGACCAATCAATGACCAAGCCCGAAGCCAGAAGGCCAAGCCCGAGCGGGGACGTTGGTCATGGGTCATTCGGACTTCATGGGTCATTGGGGCTTGGCGATGGGGCATTCCGCTCGCGGATGGCGAGTTACGCCCTGCTTATCACTTTTCGGTGAGTTCCAGGTTGCCGCTCCAGTCTTCGGGCGGCGGTTGTAGCTGATAGTGCTCGATGGTTCTGAGATACAGGTGGGCGCCCGGGTCGGCGGGATGGGCGGCCAGGCAACGCTGGAAGGCGGCGGTGGCGTGTTGCCAGTCGCGGAGCACGAAAGCGGCGACGGCTTCACCGAAGGTGTCGCTGTATCGGAGTCGTTCGTCGGAGACCTCGCCGGGCCGGCCGAGCAGTTCGTAGACCGGCAAAGCCATGCTCTGGCCGCGGACCTGGAGGGCCCCGAGCGGGCGGTAGAGGAAGCGCTCGCCGACGACTTCCTGCGTCGGGCCGGTGAGCATGATGGCGGTGCCGAACACCTTGTTGGCGGATTCGAGCCGGGCGGCGAGATTGACGGTATCGCCGACGCAGGTGTAGTCGAGCTTGTTCTCGCTGCCGTAGTCGCCGACGAAGACGGTGCCCGAGGCCATGCCGATGCGCATGTTCAGGCGGCCAAACTCGGCGGCGAGCGGGTGGCCGGCCATGCGGGCCTTGAGCTCATCGAGGGCGGCGAAGCTGTCGAGAGCCGCCTCGCATGCCGCCACCTCATGCTCCGGGCAGGGCAGGATGGGCGGATTGAAGAAGGCGAAGATGCCGTCGCCCATGAACTTGTTGATCATGGCTTGGCGGTGATGCAGGACGGTGGACATGGCCTCGAGGTAGGGGTTAAGCACCGTCTTGGTGCCCTCGGGGCCGAGCCGTTCACTCATGGGGGTGAACTGGACGATGTCGCTGAAGAAGCAGGTGACACGGGTGGCGACCGGGGAGAGGTCCAGGCGGACGGAGCTCTCAGCGATCTGTCGGGCCATGGCCGGCGAGACGTACTGAGCAACGGCCCGGCTGAACCGCCGCTTTTCGCGTTCTTCGGTCAGGTAACGCAACAGCACGATCAATGCCCAGATGGTGAATGCCAGGCTGAGAGCGGTCACGAACCCGCCCCAGTAGCTCAGGCGAGCGAAGAGGAGGTACCCGTTCAGGGCAAGTCCGCCCACGCTGCCCACCAAGACGATGGAGAAGGAGACTTTCGGCCCGGCGGTGGTGGTCAGCAGGGTGATGCCCACGCCGATCAAAGCGATTATGGCTAGTTGCGTGGTGGGCAGAGCCCAGCGGCGAAAGGAGCTTTGCAGCAGGCTGTTGAGCAGGTTGGTGTGGACGAGCACGCCGGGCACGCGTCCGTAGGGGGGCGTGCTGACCATGTCGGCCAGGGCCGTCGCGGTGTAGCCCACCATGCAGATGCGTCCTTCGACGAGCGGGCGCAGTTGCTCAAGCAACCGGCGGTCTTCATCGGCGAGTCGCTCGTTGGCGGCCTTGAGTTCAGCGAGGTCGCGGCTGATGAGGTCGTGTGCTCTGCTGAAGGTGCGATAGTCGTCGGCGATGGCCGGGTCGTTGGGGTCCGGCTCCTGTTGCAGTGCCCGCCATTCCTCTCGGACCAGCTCCATGGTGTCGGCATGGTCGCGTTCGATCTCGCGGCGCAGGCGAGCGGTTTCCTCGCGTTGCTTCACGACGTCGGGGGCTTCGCCGCGCCCCTGCAAGGTTGCCCAGTGCAGTCGGCGCTCACTCTCCAGAAGGCGGTTGATCTGCTGGCGGTAGAGCTCGAATCCCTGCTCACCCTTCACCAGCCGCAGGGCCTCGGCGATCGTCCAGAGCATGCGGGTGCGATTGTCGCGCATGTTTCGCCGGCCGTCGCAGATTCGCAGTAGCAGGGCGGCGGGGTAGTGCGTGAAGCAGTCCTGCCAGCCGGTTTTGCGCACATGCCAGTTGATGAGGATCTGCCCTCGCTCGTCGAGTTGGATGCGGGCGGCCGGCCGATCACCCCGGGCGGCGAGGTGCAGATCGCCCATCGCATCAAGCGAGAGATCCTCCACGGCGATCCCCAGGACGTCCCGGGCGGCGGCGAAACCCAGTTGCTCCAACAGGCGGCCGTCCCATTCGAGCAGGAGCGGCACGCGACGTGTGCGCCCGTCGCGGTCCGGGCTGAAGGTGACGAAGCCTACGCGGTGAGCGGCACTGGTGAACTTGTAGACCGGCGGCACGACGCGGTCGACGCGCGGCAGTCGTCCGCGAAGATTCTCCGGCACAGGGGGGCAGCGATCCCGGAGGGCGCGCAAGCCCAGCGCGCGGTGATAGGCGGCCTTGAGGTCCTCGCGATCCGCCGTCAGTCGCTCGAAGGGGGTGTCGAGCAGGGCGTCGTGCACTTCGCGGAACGAGGCTTCGGGATGGGTGGCGAGGAAGTCGGTCACCAGCGTCTCGGCGGCTCGACGTTTGAGCTTGGCCAGTCGTGGCTCAATGGTCTCGGCATCGCTGTCGAGACGCTCAGCCAAGGCGGCAGCGTCGAGATCGAATTGTTCGAGCAGGAGTGCCGAGATGCGTTCGCCCAGTTCGTCGGTCGCGGACGCCTGCGACTCCAACTCGCAGTACATCGCCAGATAGACGTTGCCTGCCGCCCGGATGGCGCCTTCGAGTTCGTCGTCGGGGTAGACGCGGTTGGCCTCGGAGACGTGCCCGAGCTGCTCGGTTTCACCTTCAATGTCGGTGAAGCGGTCCAGGTTGGGATCGCGTATTTCCGCGGGCCGGGGCTCGCTCCACACGATGTCCATGACCACCTGCCGGGCCCCGAGTTCTCCGAGGATGCGTACCAGGTCGGCCTGCACGTCGCGCGGCCAGGGCCAACTCCCGATGCGGTCAAGGGCCGCGTCGTCGACGTCGATGTGCACGATCCGGTCTGAGGCGGCGATGCGGCTGAAGTGGCGGACGTGGAAGTCGAACGCTTCCCACTCGCGGCGATCGGCCAGACCGGACCGGTGCACGATCAAGGCCAGAGCTGTCAGCCCCAGTCCGACCGCCAGCGCCCGCCCTTGCCGAACCAGCCATTGGTGCATGTTGCTGTGCGACTACCGGTTGCCTGGAAGTCTGGGCAACCGCCCGTTCCCTGTGCCGAAATTACCCTCGGGCCGAGTGATGACTCGCTGCCCGGTCAGTTGCGAGATGATCGCCCCGGCGGCCAACCCGGCTCCGGGTTGCGTTCCGAGCCCGCCGCCTGAGCCTGTCGAGGAGGACGAGCCGCCTCCGGAACCGGCACACTGGCCGGCCGCTTGGCCGCCGCCAGGCTCCAGGACTCCGAGTCCCGAGCCGGACAACGCGTTGAACAGCCGCTCCGCTCCAGTCATGCCGAATACGTCCGCCAACGCGACCGTGCGGTCGAACAAGGCGGTCTCGATCCAGCGGACCATGGCCTCGGTCACGTACTGGCCGGGCATGAGCGTACGTGACCGCCCGCTGACGTGGTCCAACGCCTCGACGAGGCCTTGCCGGGCCAAGTAGACCCGGTAGCGTCCCGTACTGGGTTCGTATTCAATGCCGAAGTCCATCGTGCCCTTCTTGCTCAGGGTGGCGGTGGGCGTCTCAATGGTCATGTCGCTGCGCAGGGTGGTCTCGGCGACGCCGGCCCGAACGGCCCCATGGCCCAGGCCGAGCCTGATGTGCTTGGTATCGGCACTGCGGTGGAACTGGTCGATGCTGGCCAAGGTGGCCCGGTCGATCATGACCACGGTGTCGTCGCCGAAGGTGAGTAAAACGTGCGAGCGGAGGCGGGTGCGGATGCGTGTGCCGGCCGGCAGTTGATCGCCGACCTTGGCCTCCTGCCATTCGCCGGGTTCGCCGTTGGCTCCGGGCAGCGCGTATTGGACATGCCCGGCGAGCTTGACGATGCGGGCCTGATAGGCCTCATCGACGGATACGGGCTGCGTGGCTGAGCCGGCCGGCTGCGTGTCCGCGGCCAGAACCGCCGAGGCCGCGATCAGGCCGATCACTGCCGCGAATGTTCCCATGAGCTTGTTTGGCATGCTAAGTCTCCAGCCTTCGGCATAGTGGCCACCATGCCCACCACAGAGCGAACGAACCGCGGCCCTTTGCCGCCGAAGCGATGAGGCCGACCTATTATACGCACACTCAGGGCGTGTCGGTGTTTTCCTGCAGCGTTTGGCTGAGGTCGACGGCTTCATGCGTATAGTGCCCCTTGTCGGCCATATAACGGTCGGCCTTGGCGACCAAGTCGACCAACTCGCCGCCGGTGATGTAGCGGTAGGGCACGGCCGAGGGCATCAGACCGAGGAATTCCAGCTCGCGCAACGCATACCGCCGGTCCCCGACGCCCAGCCGGCCGAACAGGTTGTAGTTGATCCCGCCGGGGGCCTTGATGATGCGGCAGACCATGTAGGCCACGCTGCCCTTGTCGATGGGCTCCTCGCGTTCCAGGCCCCATTCCGCCCGTATCGCGCCACGCTCCTCCAGCGCCGTCCTCCGTTGGTCGAAGCTGGTGTACTGGTCATCGCCGTCCGCCAGGATCAGCATGACCCGGTAGGCTTCGCCCACAGTGACCATCGGCTGACGTTGCAGGTGCTCGTTGAGGAGAGTGTCCACGTCGACCTGCTCGCCCTGATCGGCCTGCTCGACCCGCAGGTTTTTGCCGCACCCGAGCCCCGCTCCCGCGAGGAGAGCCAGGGACGCCAGCAGCATTCTACTCCAAGCGTATCTCATCGCGATGATGTCCTGTCCAGGGTGGGCCGTTCGTTTTGGGCCCACGACTCCGTAGTGGGTCATGCCATCTCGGTTTCGTGTTCGGGGCCGCAAGTGGCCCCGCTAAACAATGCGGTCCGCTACGCGCCGTCAGAAGCTGTATGTCACTCCTGTCAGGAGAAACGTCCGCGTGGTCTGATCGCTGAACGATTTCCCCGGGAAAAACGTTCCGAATCGCGTCGTCCAGGAGAGGTCCGAGGTAATCCGCCAGTTGATGAAGTAGTCCATCTCCCATCCGACGTAGCCCGATTGCCGATCCGCGGTGGAGTCGGAGATTGCTCCCTCCGCCCGATTCTTGGCGTAGAGGAACCAGTCCGTGCCGAGTTCCAAGTTCCGCAGCGGTTCGCAGTCTTCAAACGGCTTGAAGGACGCCCCGGCCCGCCAGATGTGCACGTTGCTTAGCCGCGGGGCCAGCGACAGGCCGGTATCGCGGTAGCCGAAGCCCACGAAACCTGTATCCCGGCCACTGGTGCTGCCGCTCAGCGTGTTGGTCGGACTGTCGGTGCGGTGGGGGTCGCCGCTGGCGAACATGTACTCGCCCACGAACCGCGGTTGCATGGCCCAACGGGGCGTGTATTCGAGGGAGAAGTCCGCTCCCCATGCGTGGATGTCACGCCGCTGGGGGAAGATGCGGTCGGTGTAGCTGTGTCCGCCCTGGAACACGAACTCGGTGCCGTAACGCAGGTTAGTCGCCAGTTCGCCAGTCGAGCCAAGACCGAGGTAGTAGGAGTCGTAGTCGAAGTCGCGTATGAACTGCGGTACATCCTCGCGTTGCTGGTCCTCGTTCCAGACCGCGTAGATGAACGGCTCGTGTCGCTGGAGCCCCTTGTACTTGATCTGCGTGCCCCAGAAATTGCGTTTGGATCGGCCGGCGTTGGGGCGGCTGAGGTCGATGTTGTCGGTGCTGCGGATGCTGGTGCCCATGAGCCCGGCAATCTCCAGATCACCGAACTCCGCGGTCAGTAGCAGGTGGTCCAACGGCAGCGAGAAGGCGTAGCCGGTCCCGAAGGTGGCCAGATCGCGACCGATCTTGAGATTGAAGTTCCAGTCGAGCCGCTCGTTGGCGTAGGCTTTGGCCGCCCGGCGGAGGTCGAACTGGTAGAAACCGCGGTCGAGGTTCGGCCCGATCCAGTCGTCATCGTTGCCGTCGAAGGAGTCGCCGGTGTTGAAGTCGTCGAAATGCATCTTACCGCGAGCGTAGATCTGGTGGGCGCCCTGGTCGAAGCTCAGCGAGTTCCACAGCCGCAGGTCGTGTCGGCGGAACGTCCGTGAGGAGTCGACGCCGTCGTCGTAGAGCAGCAGGTAGAAGCTATACCAGCCGCCCCAGTCGTAGTCGATCTTCTGGTCGGCGGGCAGTTCCTTGTCCAGGGCCTGGCGAACTTCCTCTTCCAGGGCCCGCTGCCGGTTCAGGAACGCATCGCTGGGTTGTTGCGCGTAGACCGATGCGGAGGCCAGGAGGGCCATGGCAAGCCCGACCGCCGGTGCCCAACGCTCCCGTGCCGTTCTCCCGGTCAGCCCGGGCCATTCCCGCCTGTCTCGCCGCTGGCATGGATGGTGGATCATCGCAATCTCGCAGCTCCAGGTCGATCGCTGCCCAGTGTGGCCGCGCCGCCGACCGCCTGTCGGCACGGCCGCAGAACGTGTCAGGGTATCATCCCCTCGCGCCGCCCGGGATGCAAGGCCAGCGAGTGCGGCCGCGCTGAAAGGATTCGCGAGCGGCTTCTCCCATTTCGGTCGTCCGGCTTCTTGCGGTTCGGCGGGGCGAGTTGCCGGCGGTGCCGCCGCCTGCCGTTTCGCCGGGCGCGGGGGTGCGGTGACACCTCCCGGAACGCGGGCTATGATGCTTCGCGAGCGACCCCGGCGCCGGGCGCGCCGTGGGGGCCGCGACGGGTCGCCAGGGTCGCACCTTGCGGGAGTTGTTCACGGGATGCGGGTCAACGACGACGAGTTCGCGGCCATTGTCGAGGAGGCGATTGCTTCCGTGCCGGCAGCCTTTGGGCCATATCTGGAGGAGATCGTCATCGACGTCGAGGATCTACCCGACGACGAGGTCTGCGAAGACCTGGAGCTCGACAGCCCCTACACGCTGCTGGGCCTTTACCGCGGCACGCCGTTGACCGAACGGCACGTTGACCAGCCGTACCGGTGGCCCGAACGGGTGGTCATCTACAAGCGGAACATCGAGCGCATGTGCCGCACCCGCGGGCAGATGGTTCGCCAGATCCGCAAGACGGTCCTGCATGAGATCGGGCATCATTTTGGCCTTGACGAGGAGCAACTGCGGCAACTCGGGTATGGCTGAGTCGCCCGCTGGTCGAGCGTGCGGAGTGTCCCCGAGCGGACATTCCGGCCAGTCCCGGCGGGTGGCGATTCAACCCGAAATCCGGTATAAACTCGGCGTGACTGATGCGGGATAATAAGCCGTGCGCTTCAGCCTGCGCGGCTTTTTGTCCAAGGTCGAAGATTGCTCAACGTACAGGCGCCGCGCGGGCTGAAGCCCGCGGCTCAGCAAGGGAAACCCATGGCCGACGAGCCTGATGCCATAGCCCTTCCTGCCGATCAGCGGATCACCCCACTGCCCATCGTCGACGAGTTGCAGGACTCGTACCTGACCTACGCGATGAGCGTGATCATCTCCCGGGCTCTGCCCGACGCCCGCGACGGGCTGAAGCCCTCGCAACGGCGGATCCTGGTGGCCATGCACGACCTGAACCTCGGCCCGCGGGCCCAGGCCCGCAAGTGCGCCAAGATTGCCGGCGACACGTCGGGCAACTATCACCCGCATGGCGAGAGCGTGGTCTACCCGACCCTGGTCCGTCTGGCCCAGGACTGGAACATGCGTTATACGTTGGTGGATGGGCAGGGCAACTTCGGGTCGATGGACGGCGATCCACCCGCGGCCATGCGGTACACGGAAGCGCGGATGACCGCCCCGGCGGTCGAGATGCTGGCGGACATCAAGCTCGAAACCGTCGATTTCATCCCCTCTTACGACGAGATGCGAGAAGAGCCGGTTGTCCTGCCCGCCAAGTTCCCCAATCTGCTGGTCAACGGCTCAACCGGCATCGCCGTGGGCATGGCCACCAACATCCCGCCGCACAACCTCAACGAGATGGCCGAGGCCATCGCCAGAGTCATCGACAACCCCCGCATCACGGTTGATGAGTTGATGGAGGTCGTGCCCGGCCCGGACTTCCCCACAGGCGGGATCATCTGTGGCCGAGCGGGCATTCGCGAGGCCTATCGCACCGGACGCGGGTCCATCGTCATCCGCGGCCGGACACACTTCGAGCAACGCAAGAACAAAACACTCATCGTCATCGACGAGGTGCCTTACCAGGTGCTGCGGTCGACGATCAAGGACAAGGTCGTGGCCTGCATCAAGGCGGGGCAGTTGCAGGATGTGGCCGACGTGCGTGACGAGTCCGACCGCAAGCACCCCACCCGCGTGGTCGTCGAGCTCAAACGCGACGCGAACGCGGACGTGGTCCTGAATCGGTTGTACCAATACACGCCGCTGCAATCGAACTACACGATTATGAACATCGCGGTGGTCGGTCGGCAGCCACGAACGCTGAACCTGCGGCAGATGATCGATATTTACATCGACCACCGCAAAGAGGTCATCCGGCGGCGGACGGCGTACCTGCTTCGTAAGGCCAGGCAGCGGGCCCACGTGGTCGAAGGGTTGCTGCTGGCGGTGGGTGACATCGACGCGATCATCGAGCTGATCAAGACCTCGCCCGACCCGCCGACGGCCAAGCAGCGGCTCATGGATCGCGGGCTGCGTCTGCCCGAGCACGCGGCGTTCATGAAGATGCTGCCCGAGCAGTTCGTGCGAAGGGTTACGCGTGAGGACCAGCGGCTGACCGGCACCCAAGCCGACGCCATCCTCTCCATGCAGCTCCAGCGCCTCACCGGGCTCGAGATGGAGAAGCTGGCCGGCGAGTACGCCAAGCTCACCGAGGAAATCGAAGGCTACGAGGCCATCCTGCGGGACGAGGCCCTGGTGCTCGACATCATCCGCGAGGATACCTACGAGATGCGCGACCGGTTCGGGGACAAACGCCGCACCGAGATCGGCGGCGCGATCCGCGAGTTCCAGATGGAGGAGCTGGTCCCCGAGGAGCAGGTCATTGTGACCATCACCCGCGACGGGTACATCAAACGCGTGGACATGGACGCCTACCGCAAGCAGGGCCGGGGCGGCAGGGGTGTCCGGGGTAGCGATACCAAGGAAGGCGACCTGCTGGACCATCTGTTCTCGGCCGGGACGCATGATTACCTCTTGGTCTTTACCAACCGCGGGCGGGTCTACTGGCTCAAGGTCTACGACATCCCCGCCTTGCAGCGGGCCAGCCGCGGGCGGTCGATCGCTAACCTGCTCCAGATGCAGTCCAACGAGGTGCACCGGGCGGTCCTGCCCGTGCAGAAGTTCGAGGAGCGGTTCGTGTTCTTCGCTACCGCCCGGGGCGTGGTCAAGAAGACGCCGCTTGGGGCCTTCAGTCGGCCGCGAACCAGCGGCATCATCGCCATGGGGCTCGACCCGGACGATGAACTGATCGGTGTCGAGCTGACCGGCGGCACGGATCAGGTGGTACTCGGCACACGGAACGGGTTCGCCATCCGGTTTGACGAGCAGGATGTGCGGGCCATGGGGCGATCCGCCCACGGCGTGCGGGGGATGGACCTACGCGGGGACGACCGGGTCGTGGACCTCGTCGTGACCAACGAAGAGGCCTCGCTGCTGACGGTCTGCCAGAATGGGTTCGGCAAGCGGACGCAGGTCGGCGAGTACCGCAAGACCCGTCGTGGCGGTAAGGGGGTCATCAACATCCGGGTCACGGAGCGCAACGGCTTGGTCGTGGCTCTCAAGAGTGTCACCGAGACCGACGAGCTGATGGTCATCACTGCCCAGGGGATCATCCTGCGAACCGACCTGTCGCAGCTTCGCGAGATCGGTCGGGCCACGCAGGGCGTACGGCTCATCCGCCCGGGCGAGGGGGACGAGGTGGTGGCCGTCGCTCGCATTATCCCGGAGGACAAAGACGACGAGGACGCCACCGCCGGGGAGAAGAACGGGGCCACTCGCGGCGAGGATTCAGACACCGGTGACGCTGACAGGTCGGGACCGGTCGAAGCGGTCGTCGATGAGACCAGCGAGGACAAGGCAACCGCCGACACACAGAGCGACGAGGAAACGGTTGCCGACGGCGAGGATCCCGAGGCTTCGGCGAGCCCGGAGGATGAGCCTGAGCAGTAGCCGTGTGTCCGGGTAATCGCGGATCCATGGCTGATTGGCGGGGTTTTACTCGCGGTGACCCCTCCTGGCGACCGACAGATAAACAGGGCAGTCCGCAGACGCTGTCTGCGCAGAGCGTGCTATGACAGACCTGGATGGCTTCTTCCAGTAGGGGCGTTGTAGCGGTCGTCCCCGGTTGGCGGTCACCCTCCCGTAGCGGTCGCCCCGGTTGGCGGGCGCCCTCCCGTAGCGGTCGCCCCGGTTGGCGGGCGCCCTCTCGTAGCGGTCGCCCCCCGTGGCGACCGGCGACCGGCGACCGGTGACCGCCGGAATGCACCGCTGTCATACGAGCCCGCTCGGGACGTGAGATGTGCCGTGGGACCACTGCCCGGTGCACCCACCAGGGGCCAAGGGCGTATAATACCAAAGCACGATTCGGCAGACCGCCGTAGTTGGAGAGCATGCACATGCGTCAGATCAGCAGGAAGCTCATCATTCCGGCCGTTGTCGCGATGGCCTGGTTGGCTCTTCCCGCGTCGTCCCCGGCCCAGACCAGCAGCTCCGCGACGGTCAGGCACCCGCGGAACAGCGTGAGCGGCGGTTCGCTGTCGGGGAATCGGCCCGGCCTGTGGATTACCCGCTCGCACGCGACGCATACCGAACGGCTCAGCAAGGCCCTCGACAGCTACGGCGGGGCCACCTACAAAGCGGCTGAGGAGACCACGTCCCGCCAGCAGCAGTTTGCCCTCGCGGCGGTCGAGGCGTTCTTCGACTTCCTGAACGATCTGGCCAACAAGCTGAAGCTCGCGCTCACCGCGCAGCAGACTCTCGGTACGTGATCGCCTGGGGTCTGTGCGGGGAACCCAATTCTGCTGTGTATCTGCTGTTTCGCTGACCTCCCGCGCGGTGGCCGATTGGGTTTGCGGGGGGGCGTTGTCTGTTGCCCGCGAAGCGGCAAGCCGGTAGTAGGTCTTGCTCGCGGAGCAGCTCGTTGCTCGCATTCCTCCCCGTCTGGTTTCCCCGCTTCCTCGCTTGCCGCCTTCTCTCACTGCAAGGACACCGGGTCGACGTCCACCATGACCTGCTGGCCGGACGGTTTGAGCACCTTGTTGTGCCGCAGGGTCTCCAGGGTCTCCAGCAGTCGGCTGGCGTCGGCCGCCTGAATCAGCAGTTCGTAGCGGTAGCAGTTGCGTAGCTGGGCCAGCGGGGCGGCCTGGGGGCCGAGCACCTGCCCGGCCAGCTTATGCTCGGCCAGAAAGCTGGTGATGCCGCGGGCCAGTGCGTTGGCCTCGGCCCGGGCCCGGTCCCGGCTGGTGTGCGAGATCACCACCCGAGCCAGCCGCGAGAACGGCGGCCAACCAAGCTGTCGCCGAATCCCCAATTCGTGTCGGGCGAAGCCTTCGTAGTCGTGCCGAATCGCGAAGCTCAGCACCGGTGAGACGCCGGCCAGGCTTTGCACCACGACGTGCCCTCCCGCCTCGGCGCGGCCCGCGCGGCCCGCTACATGAGTGATCAACTGGAAGGTCCGCTCCGACGCCCGGAAGTCGGGAATCGCCAGCGATGTATCCGCGTTCACCACGCCCACGAACGCCACCGCGGGGAAGTCCAAACCCTTGGCGACCATCTGCGTGCCGACCAGAATGTCCGTCCGCCGTTCAGCCAACGCACGGATCATGTCCTCGTAATGCTCGGATCGCAGCATGGTGTCGCTGTCCGCCCGGGCGATGCGAGCCTCGGGGAACTTGACCCGCAGCTCCTCCTCCACGCGCTGCGTGCCCATGCCCCAGCGGATCAACTTGCCCCCGCACGAGCTGTCCTCGCACTTGGTCGGCACCGGCATCTTGGATTGGCAGTAATGGCACACCGCCATGCCCGTCGTCTGGTGGAAGACCATGTTGACTTGGCATCGCGGACAGAGCACCGGATGCCGGCAACGACTGCACATCAGGTAATTGGCGTACCCCCTTCGGTTGAGCAGCAACACCGCCTGCTGGCCGGCCTCCAGCGTCCGCCGGATGGCCTGCTCCATCCGCTCCGATAACAGGTGAACGCCCTTCCGCTCCCCTTGGGCCATTCGTAGATCGACGAACTCCACGGTCGGCATGGGCAGGCCGGAAATCCGGGCCGGCAGACTGATTCGCTCAAAGTGCCGATAGCGGTCGCAGTTGTGCCAGGTCTCCAGCGACGGCGTCGCCGATCCCAGCACCACCGGCACGCCCGCGAGCTGAGCCCGTTTGATGGCCACGTCGCGGGTGTGAAAGCGAGGAGCTTGAAGGTTCTTGTAGCTGCCTTCCTGCTCCTCGTCGACCACAATGAGCCCCAGGTCGGGGCACGGGGCGAAGATCGCGCTCCGCGTGCCGATGACCACACGCTTCTCGCCGCGGGCGATCGCCGCCCAGGTCAGCGAACGCTGCGTTCCGGTCAGCCCGCTGTGGATCACGGCCACGTCGCGGAAACGGCTGGTCAGCCGCTCGACAATCTGTGTGGTGAGCGCGATCTCGGGGACCAGCAGGATCGCCTGTCGGCCGACCGCCAGGACCGCACGGATCGCGTGGACGTAGACCTCCGTCTTGCCGCTCCCGCTGACCCCGAAGAGCAGCACAGCGCGGAACCGTCGCTCGGCGGCCATGGCCACGATTCGCTCGACTGCCGTCCGCTGAGTGCGATTGAGCTGGAAGGCTGGTTCGGTGCCCGGTCGGTCGAAATCCGGTGCCGGCGCCGGCTCGCGGTGCGTGCGAATCTCGACCACCCCCGCCTTGGCCAGGGCCGTGACCACTGCCCGTCCGGCTCCGGTCGCCTCAAGCAACGCTTCGATCGTCAGCCCCTCCGGGTGGGCGGTCAGGCAATCGATCACCGCCCGCCGCTGGGCCGACAGCCGCACGCCCTTCGCGGCTTCTTCCCCCGTCCGTGCCAACCGGCAGGTCCGCACGGTGCGGAACCCGCTCTGTACCCGGATGGCCGCCGGCACCATCGCCGCCAGCGTTCGGCCCAACGGGCAACAGTAGTACCGGGCCATCCATCGGCCCAGTTCCAGCAGCGAATCGCTCAACAGCCGCTGGTCATCGAGCACCTCGGCGACCGGCCTCAGAGTGCTCGTCCACTGTTCGTCGGCCACGGAAACGCAGAAGGCCGGCACCCGCCGACCACGCCGCCCGAACGGCACAACTACTCGCCGGCCTGGCTCGACCTGCCCCGCCAGTTCATCCGGCACGGTGTAGCTGTAGTCCTTGTCCACCGGTGCCAGAAGCGCCACGCGCGCCACCGGTCCCACCCGCATGTCTCCGGGTTCAGACCATAATGTGCGAATGATCTCTTTCGGAGTGCTCACCACGCATCCACCCATGGTTCCATCGGCCGCAAGCCGCCAAGCCGAGTATAAGCCTCGCCTCACTGGACATACAGGGAGGAAGAAGGCTTGGAGGCTGGCTACATGATGAAGGCTGAAGCGCGAGGGCTGTGAAGGTAGCGGTCGCCCCCCCACCACGGCGGGCAGGCCGTGGCGACCGGAGTCTCCTCGGTCCCGCACCGGCGAGACGCGGCTCGACCGAGCTCCGGTCTCACACCATGGCGTGCCATGCTGTAGCTGGCCGCCGCCTCATTGCGCAGTTGGGCTCATTGGGCGCAGTTGGGGGCCACGGCAACCCCAGGGCCGTTGTGGCAGCGTTGGAATCGACCGAAGTCGCTAAGGTCCACGTCACCGTCGCCGTCGAGATCCGCCAGAATGCACTCCAGGACCGGTTGGGGGATGTCCGCGCCGCTGAAGCATGCCTCGAACAGGGTGAAGTCGTCGGCATCCACGTCCGTGTCGCGGTTCAGGTCGGCAGGGCTCAGGACCGGGTCGGATACCCGAAGGTTGCCGTCGCCCTGCAGGACAGGATCGAAGACCACATTGCGGTTCCACAAGAGGTTCATGCCCAGGATGCCGTCCATAGACAGACCGTCGGGCGAGGCGAGGTTGAGCACGACGAACGGGACGCGGGAGAACTCCATCGCTCCGCCCAGCGCGTTGATCTTCACGTAGTCGATGAAGTAGCCGGGTACGTCTTCCTGCATGCCGCCGACCCCGAGAACCTCGATCGTGAAGTCCGGTTCCAGGGGGAGATTCAAGTTGCCGGCCATGCCCGGGGTGATGATCGAGGCTTGGGCCCCGGTATCGACAAGGACGCGCATGGTCTGGAGCGGATTGGTCGGGCTCGGTTCGCCCATCAGAGCGCCGATCTGGGCATAAAACGCTCCGCCGAGCGGCAGGCCGCCGTTGTACATCGCCAGCAGTGTGGGGAACCATGGTTGGTCGGGGTTGTATGGATCGAGCATGTCGGGAAAGTAGGCGGCGGTGGTGATCGCGCCTGGCCCGCTGGCGGTCATGCGGATGTTGCGAGCAACCGGGATGCCGGGAGCCGACCCGAGCGGTTTGATCTGCACTTCAGGGCTGGCGTAGGTCTGGCCGTTGTGCGTCAATGCCTGGGGCAGGTCCACGCGGATCACGGAGGTGAAGAAGCCGACGAAGACATTGCCGAGGGCGACGGGTAGTTCGGGTCCGTCACCGCACTCTTCGTATGGGGACACGACCACCGAGATGTTTCCGTGCCCGCGAAGCTGGGTGGTGTCGAGTTGCCCGTCGGGTTGAACGGCACTCAGCCCGGCCGCGAACATGCCGACGGGCCAGGTGATCGGGGCTTCGACGTCGCCGGATGCCCCGGTCAGCGTGACCGTATTGGGGGTGAGCAGGTCACTGGTCAGGCCCAGAGTCTGCGAGTGGCAGTACCCGACCAAGTCGACGACGGAACCGCTGTCGAAGATTCCAATGGCGAAGTTCTGGCTGGCGGGCGGATTGAGAGGGTTGCCTACGAAGCTCTGCGTGAGCAGGTGATCGTAGCGGTCATCGCCGGTGGCTTTGTAGTCGCTGGTGACTACGGCCACCATGGGCGAGAAGCCGTCGATGGGAACTCGTGGGTGAGGCCACGTGGCGGCGGTGGAAGCGGTGGCCTCGAGTGTCCCCGTGGTCGAGCGCAGGAGTGGCCGGGGTTGATCGGGCGTCGAAATCGAGACGATCCGGTGCCCGCCGGTCAGCCGAAGGTCGACCTTGCGGGTGCTCCAGCCGGGGCGCTTATCAGCCGCCGATAGGTTGCCCGCGGTGCAGCAAACCGCCAATACGGCAGCCAGCGGGGCGGTTATGAATCGAGATGAGCGCACTCGTTGCCTCCTGCCGGGGAGAAAGAAAGACAGCATTGCCTCAGGCTTGATCGCGGATCGATGGGGAGGATTCTCCGCAACTCGCCCTATGATTCTAGCCTGAGGCGGGCAGGATGTCTTGGCGGAAACGCGAATCTTCGACGGCGCCCGGATCCCAGGTGCGGCCCTGGCAGCGCTCTCTTCAAGGATTGGACGGAAGCCCTATAATAGGGCCCAGGTTCGGCTTGGCGATTGGCCGGCCGCCCTCGGAGAACCCATCGTGTCCACAGATCCAGTTGCGACCGGCGATCCTTTGTTGGATGGACTGCACCGCGTTCGGGCCAATATCGAGCGTGTGTTCCTGGGGAAGCCGGATGTGGTCATGCAAGCGCTGGTCGGGCTGATGAGTCGCGGTCACCTGCTGATCGAGGATGTGCCCGGCGTGGGCAAGACCGTGCTTGCCCGTGTGCTCGCTCGCAGCCTCGAGTTGACCTTCACGCGCATCCAGTTGACGCCGGATATGCTTCCTTCAGACATCGTGGGTGTGAGCATCTATGACACCAACACCAGCAGCTTCGAGTTTAAGCGGGGCCCGATTTTCGCGAACGTGGTGCTGGCCGACGAGATCAACCGGACCACGCCGCGCACCCAGTCGGCCCTGCTCGAAGCGATGAACGAGGCCCAGGTGAGCATGGACGGCCGCACCATGCGGCTGGACCAGCCGTTCTGGGTGATCGCGACACAAAACCCCTTCGAGTTCGAGGGGACGTACTTCCTGCCGGAGAACCAGCTCGATCGGTTCGCGTTACGCATCCGGATCGGGTATCCGACCCGGGCGGTCGAGGCCCGGATTGTGCGCGAGGAGCCGAGCAAGTCGGCCCTGGAAGCCACCGAGCCGGTCATGTCGCAGGCCGACGTGATCGCCATCCAGAACCGCGTGCCGGAAATCCGGGTCGACGACCGGTTGGTCGACTATGCGTTGGACTTGGTCGAGGCGACGCGGCACCATGAGCATCTGGAGGTCGGGGTCTCGCCGCGGGGTACCATCGCGTTCATCCGCTGCGCTCAGGCCGCCGCGATCCTGGAAGGTCGGGATTACGTGGTCCCCGATGATCTCAAGGCCCTCTTCGTGCCGGTCTGCGCCCACCGCGTGGTCAGCAAGAGTTACCTGCATGACGGGCACACCGTCAGCGCTGAACAGATTCTCGAAGAGGTTCTCCGTGGCGTCACGGTGCCGGAGTGAGCGGGCTTCGAGAGGTGGCGACGATGCATCACGTCGTGAGCCAACCGGTGAGTCGACGCAGGGCGGAGGAAGCAAAGCCCGCAGAGGGTGGTTCGTGCGCGCGGCGATCACCCTGGCGGGGGCTGCGTTTCACCTTCAGCGGCATACTGGCGATCCTGATTGTGCTGGTGGTCGGGCTGGCGGGCCTGCACAGCGAGACAAACCTGCTTTTTCTCCTTTTCGGTATTGGTACGGGGGCCATCCTGATCAACGTGGTGGCCCCGGTGCTGATGGTACGCCGCATCGAGGCGACCCGGACGCTGCCGCAGGCGGTGGTGGCCGGTCGGCCTTTTTCCGTCGTGTACACCATTCGCCATGCCGGGCGATGTGTCCGAGCCTGGTCCCTGATCGTGGGCGAGAGCGCCGTGCCGCGGCGACATACTCCGTTTCCCCTCTGCTGGGTGGATTCGTTGTCGCCAGGCGAGGAGCGGCGACTGGAGGTCGTCGCTCGATGTGCGTTTCGTGGGCGAATCCCGCTGGAGAGCGTGCGGGTGAGTTCGCGGTTTCCGTTCGGCCTGATCTCCGTCGAGGTGGACGTGAGCGCCCCGGCCGAACTGATCATCTATCCCGCTGTCGGACGTTTGCGGCGAGATCCCTGGAAGGGACGCGATGTGGCGGAGACTTCGGCCTTGCGCTCGGCCCAGCAGAGCTCCGCGAGCGATGAGTTTTACGGCGTCCGGGAGTACCGAGAGGGAGACAACCTCAAGTGGATTCATTGGCGACGATCGGCTCGCGTGGGGCAACTGGTGGTCCGCGAGCACGTGCCCCTGCGAGCCACGCAGGTCATCGTTCTACTGGATCCCTGGCTTGCGGGCGAGCTCGAGCCGGACACCGACGCACGGCGGAGGTCGGGGCGAAAAGAGGATGCGGAAAGTGACGCCCGGCCGCCGGACCTGCTGGTGGAGCGGCTTATTGCCGCCGCCGCCACGGCGGTGTGCGACGGCCTCGAACGGGGACATCGGGTGGGCCTCATCGCTTGCGGCCGATTGCCCGTCGTGATTCCTCCCGCCGGCGGACGTGCCCAGCGCCGCCGTCTCTTGCAGGAATTGGCCTTGCTTGAACCCGGTTTCGGAGAGGGGCTGGGCACGCTGTTGGCTCGCGTGCGCTGGACCAGCGGTTGGCATGCTCGCTGCCTGCTCTGTACACCTCGCATGACCGAGACTCACGGACGGGTGGCCCGGTTCCTCGGCAAGCGGGCCGAGGCTGTACGAGTCGCCACGCCGGGGTCTGAATGGCTGGAGACGGTTTTTGTGCCGGACTCCTTCCGCCCGGTGGAAGGAGGGGCGAAATGACCTGCAGGCCTCGACTCTTCCTCTCCGAGGTCGTCCTGCTCGTGGCCGTGGCCACCCCGTTGGCTTTGGCTGAAGGGGTCTGGTATCTGTGGTGCTTGGCGGCAGGGGCCGGGCTGGTCGGCTGGTGGACCGTGGTCCGACGGCGAGCCCCTCTCCTGAATCGCACCGCGGGGGCCGTCTTCATCATCGCGTCGTTCGGGCTGTTGCTGCTTGAGTATCTGTGGCTGGACGTTATCCCGATCATCGCCCTCGCCCACTTTATGATACTGGTGTGCGTGTGCAAGTTGCTTCAGCAACAGAACTACCGCGACCAGGCACAGGTCTTTGTGCTCTGTCTTCTGCTGCTGATCGTCGCGGCCATCGTCAGCGGCGACATCATCTTCCCCCTGGTGCTGCTGGTGTATCTGACCGTCGGGTTCCACGCATTTCTTCAGTTCCACGCGGTCATGGAGCAGTATCGGGTACGCCGGCACAACCAGACCGTCGCCGCTTTCTGGCGAGGACCACAGAACGGGGGGGACGGCCTGCCGCGGGCCGGCGCCATCACCATGACGGCGCTGGCCAGTCTCGCCAGCGTGATCGTCGGAGTCGGTATCTTCGTGCTCTTCCCTCGGGTGGGCGGTGGCATGTTCGGTCGGCTCGATACCCGGGCCGGCGGGTACGCGCTGACCGGCTTCGGTCCCAGCTTCAACTTCGAGGCTGTCGGGCCCATCCAGCAGTCTGAACGCAAGGTGATGACCGTGGTGGTGACATGGGAAGGGGGACCGCCGCCCGCGGACGCCGATTCCGAGCCCTACTTCCGAGGGGCGGTCTTCCTTCGATATTTCCGCGAGCTGGGCAGCCGGGAGCCGTGGGAGTGGCGTTCGGCACCAGGTCAGACACGCACCATCATTGACCTGCCGTTGACCTCGACCTTCATCTCGGACAAGGTGATTCTTGTCTTGCAGGATGAACGTCTGAGCCTTGAAGGTACCGTGATGCAGCAACGCTATCTGCTCCAGCCCACGGACCATGCCTATCTGTTCAACTGCTACCCACCCCTCGAGATTCGCCTGCCCAACTTCGACGAGATCCGCAAGAACCTTGACGACCAGACGTTGCGTGTGCAGAGGAAATCCGGGTCCGGGATGCGCTATGAGGTGGTCTCCGCGGTCCGCGGTCCGGACGGCAGGCTTCCCGTGGCTGTGCAGAGGGCGCTGGAGGCCGAGCGCGAGCTGGAGCCCATGCCACCCGTTCTGCTGCCTGATCCGGCGCTTCCACGCGAGGCCGAGCTTCGGGCACTGGTCGCACGCCTCGATAATGAGGCGGGCACGGCGGGCGATCTGACAGAGTCAGCCGATTACGAGAAGTTCGCTCGGACGGTGGTCGAGTTCCTGCAGGGGCCTACGTTCACGTACCGTTTGGAGGGCAACATCCCCGGCGGACGCGAGCCGATCGGATACTTCCTCCTGACCAGCAGGCAGGGATACTGCCAGCATTTCGCGGCCGCGATGGCCCTGCTTTGCCAGTACCGGGGGATTCCGGCCCGGATCGTAACCGGGTACCGAGGCGGGGAGTATAACCCGATCGGCAACTACTACGTCGTGCGAGAAAAGCACGCCCATTCCTGGGTCGAAGTCTACATCCCCGGCCGGGATTGGGTGACCTACGACCCCACGCCGCACGGACAGAACGCAGCGGTGCTTCGGCACGGATGGATGATGGATCTTCATCGCTACCTGGATTACGTCCAGTTCCAGTGGGCTAACTTGGTGGTGGCGTACGACTCGGGCGTGCGAGAGCAGTTGGGCACCCGTTTCGAGCAGTGGTTGCGTAGACCGGGCGGCAGTGAGCAGACTCTGGCCGGCTCAGTGGCGGGCTTCCTTCGTGAGCTCATATGGTGGCGTGCCGAACTGAAGCTGTCCCACCGTCTCCTGTATTGGGTTTTCGCCATCATGGTGGCGTTGATGGTCGTGCTCAGCGGTTATGTGATCATCTCGGTCCTGTACATCCTCGCGGCGCGTTTCCGCCAGGAATGGCGGGTCTGGTCAGGCGGCCGCCGCCGTGGCGAAGAGGAGTTCTACGAGCGGTTCCGTCGGCGGATGGGCCATCTGGGCCTACATCGCAGACCTCAGCAAACCCCCGCGGAGTTTGCCGCCGAGTTGGCGATCCGCTATCCGGTCTTGGGCAATGCCCCCGAGTTGGTCGCGGCCTACTACGAAGTGAGCTTCGGCCGGCGTCACCTCTCCGCCGATCAACGGTCGCGGATCGAGGGCTTCTTGAAGAACCTTGCGGGTGTCGATCCGTACCGTCTCAAGACCGCGGAGGCGGCCGGGCTTCCCGGGCAGGTCTCCACGCCCTGAAAAGGGGGCACTCCTGGGGTTGTCGGTCCCTTTTTCCGCAAAACAAGGCTAGGTATTTACCCGTAGTGGTGCAGATTTATTCGGCGCGTCTCAGGCCGGGATACGCATCACGTCAGGCGCGCATCACCATTAAAATCAAGAGGTTGGGGCTGCTTCGGGGTATGTGACTCGCCGGGGTGACATGGCGGGCAGGCTCATTTCCGCCATCGTTGATGGGTTGCGTCCGGCTGGGCCAGCAGGCATAGTGGAGGTAGTAGCGACAAGACCCCGTATGGCCCATGGATTGTCGAGGTGGGCCGTATGTTGCTAGTCCCCAACTGATCGGCCAAGGGCAGCGCTCTCCATGCCTGGCCGATCTTTTTTGCGCATCGCCAGCCGCGCGAGCGAGCCAGTCAGGCCGACGAGCAAAACTGAACCTACCATGCAGCTTGCGAAGATCCCAGCGTTTAGCCCCCGAGGCTGGTAGCGCAACGTGATGGTGTGGCGGCCGGCGGTCAGAACGAGCCCCTGGACGATGGCATTCACTCGCCGAATGGGCACGGCTTTCCCGTTGATTTCAGCCCGCCACCCGGCATCGAACGATTCATTCACAACCAGCAGGCCGGGCCGCGAGTTCTCCGCGGTCAGTACCACGTTGTGCCCGGTCGGCCGGGACCAGATGACCGTCCGCTCAGCCTTGGCCGACAGATCGCCCAAGTCCGCGGGAGACTCGATGATCGTGGGCGGCGGGGTATCGCTCGCTGGGGACTTCTGCAGGTGTGACACTGCGTCCAGCAGAGTCGGCACGACGCCGACGTGGTCTGCCCAGTACGCCCAGGGCAGGGGGGATGGCAGCTCATGCAGGGCGATGTCGCCGGGTAGGTCGTGCCGATGTTGGAAGGTCGGATGGGTCGGTTTGCCGGTTTCCGCGTCGGCGGCAACGAGTGCGAATGAAGCCCGGCTGATGTGCACGGGCTCGCCGCGTTCCGCCTTGATGCGGATCTGTGCCGGGCCGGGAGCTTGCTCGCAGGCAAAGAGGAATCGGATCTCCCGCGGGCCGAGGGCCAGGTCCACGGGTTCGATCGTCCGTGTATCCGTGAGGGCGGCCGCGTCCGGAGTCTCGATCCGGACGAACCAGCGATGGGCGGGCGTTGGGCCGGGCGCGGCGTGGAGGCTGAGGGCATAGAGGCCCTGCTCATCGACTTGGACGGGCCAGAGCAGGTCATCGCCGGCGGCCAAACGTCGATCTGGTGCGAAGGCTGCCTCCTGGGGTGGGTTCTCATGGCGACGATCCCCGGCAAGCCATCGCGATGACCTTGCCAGGGCGGTGCGTTCCTCGGGTGAGCGAACGGCCAGGAACCGGATGCCGAAGGCTCGGCAGAGGTCGGGACGATTCAGCAAAGCGAGGATCTCCTCGCTGGAGCCCCAGGGCATGAAACGCAGCAGCAGCCGGTTGGCGACCGGCCAGAAGGGGCCGTAACCCTGGAAAGTCGCGATGCGGTGTGGAATGTTGGTCTGTGGCCAGAGCAGCTCGATAGGGCGGTTGTAGTCGGCAGCGGGCCGGGGCACGAGAAGCCGATCACCAGGTTGCGGCTTGAGGGCTTTGATGGCTTCGGCGAGGGGCGGTGCTTGGCGAAGGTCGTCTTGCCGGTAGGTGTCCGTGTCCACGTCGATGAACGCCGCGACACCGGCCAGATCCAGTAACAGCACAGCGCAAAGAATCCAACATCGGCTCGGCAGGCTGGCGTTGGGCTCTTTCTTCATGCGAGGGGCATGCTCAGTGTGCCAGTGGTGCTCTTGCGATGTCGAAGGTGTTTCCGCGGTCGGCGCCCCCCGCTCGCTCGCGCTCGGGGCTCGTTGATGCTCGCTTGCGCTTGGGGCTCGTTGGTGCTCGCTTGCGCTCGGGGCTTGTTGATGTTCCCGCGGGCGGACTGGGGGCGCGGTGAGACTGCGGAGCCAGGCGGTCACCGCGTAGGCGGTCGCGGCCATGAGTAGCAGCGGCCACCACAGGGCCGGGTTGCCGGGGCGAACGGCGGCGACGAGTCCTTCCCAGAACTCAGTCGCGCGGTAGCCGGTCAGGTGTGCGGACAACGGGCCGCTCAGCAAGCGGGCGGCGATCAACAGGAGCGACGCGGCCGCGAAGGATCCCGGCAGGATGCGGGTGGCGAACAGGCGGATCGCCCGGCGGATGCGGACCGCGGCAAGCTCGTCGCGGATCGCCGCAGTCAGGGTGATGCAGGCCAGGATGGGTAGGGCGACCGACCAAACGAGGATCCATCGGGCGGGCACGCGCAGGCTCTGGTAGATGGGCACATGGAAGAGTAGACGGCTCAGGGGAGTCAACTGTCCCAGGGCGAGCAGCAGGGCGACAACCATCGCTATCCACCAGAACAGCACTTCGCCGCGGCGAGCGGTTGCGGTTGGCCGCGTTAGCAGGGCGAGCGATGCCCCGGCGAAGATCAGGACCAACAGCGACGCGTAGGCCGCCTGCTCGCAATAGTGAGAGATTCCCCACCAGGGCTGGCTCCAGAGATTGGGCGTGCGGCTGCCGAAGAGCATGGGGAACAGGAGGAGCAGGGCGGAGGTGGGCGACCACGAGTTCTCGATGAACAGGTGGTAGGCGGGGGTGCCGCGAGCGGTGCCGGCGTAGTGTAGCCAGGTTGGCAGCGTCTGGATCGACGAGAGGGCCAGACCGAGGGCTGAGCCGACCGGGTATTGCCAGAGCAGTGACCGCGTATGCGGCAGGAGCACGGCCAGGACGTACCCGCTGACCAGCGCGACGGAGATGATCGAGACCTGGACGTGCTGCACGAGCATCTGCACGCCGAGGCAGGCGGCGGCGAGGGCGAAGTGACGAAAGGCCCCGCTGCGAGCGAAGCGGCTCCAGGCGTATAGCAGCCAAGGCAGCCAGGCGGCAGCCTGGAGCATGGTAAGGTGGACGCGGTGGGCGACGAGGAAGCCGCTGAACTCGAAGGCCAACGCGCCGAAGAGGGCGACTGGCCAGGGATGACGACTTGCGCGCAGGAAGCGGTACATGCCCGCTCCCGCGAGGGCGAAGTGCAGCACGATGGTGGTCGGGTAGGCCCACAGCGGCGGCAGCAGGGCGAACAGGGCCGTAGGCGGATACCACAGCCCGCTCTGCGGGTCAGCGGCGATCGAGGTGCCCATGGCCACCCAGGGGTTCCACAGGGGCAGCTCGCCGCTACGCAGGCACTCGCCGATGTATTGGCGGATGGGCAGGTAATAGATGAGGTCGTCTTCGAGGGCGGAGACGCCGCCGAGTCGCCACGCGCCGGCCAGCACAGCCGCCGGGGTGAGCAGAATGAGCGCTCCCACCAGCGATCGTCGCCGGGTCGTGGTCGGTTGCTGTGTCATGTCGCGTTTACCGTCCGCAGCCACCGGGCCGGCCAATGCTCCTTCCGCAGCCGTACCCAGAACCGCGTTGCGGTTCGGAGCTGTGATGTACAACCGCGTTGCGGTTCGGAGCATCGACGCCTGCTTCCTGGCGAGAAACGGCGAACTGCATACCGATCCTTCTCCCGCAAAGCGCCGGGATAAACCCGGCGGCTCGCTGGACAGCGCCGGCGGCTCGCTGATTCCGGCATCACGTTTCCGTGTCCGGGTTGGTGATATCCATGCCGCGGCGGAGTTCGGCCAGCTCGATCTCGCGCGGGCGGTCGGGCGGCAGCCGCCGATACCACAGGACGTAGACGAACACCAGGCAGACGGTGAAGATCACTCCCACGCTTATCGCCGCCTGGAAGTTGCCCACCAGCAGGACCAAGGGCAGCAGGAACAGCGTGACCTGCCAGCCCAGGGCAAACGGCAGGCAGATCAGGTCGAAGAAGTGCTCGCGACGGACGGCCTCCTGGACCTCGGGGGCGAGGGTCTTCTTCAGTGGCCCCCACAGGCCGAACGGTCGGGTGGTTTTGTAGAAGAACTCGAGCACCCGCCGATCGGTGGGCGCGAACATGTAGGTGCCGATGACCGTCCCGATCAGGGAGAGCACTGTAACCAGAGAGAACTTTTCCATGGGACCAAGCTGAGGCAGGAAGATGCGCTGCAGGACGGCGACGGTGATGCCGACGACGGTGCCCAGGTTGGCTCCGCCCGCGTTGAACCGCCACCAGTAGAGGCGGAGCAGACCGGGGATGGCCCCGCCGGCGGTCAGGCCCATGATGATCCAGTCCCACAGGTCGTTGATGCTGTCGGAGGTGTAGGCCATAGCCATCCCGCCGCCCACGAGCAGGATGCCGAAGATGTAAGATGACGTGAGCAATTCGCGGTTGGAGGCCTTGGGCCTGATGAACCCCTGCCAGATATCGCGGGTGAACAGGGCGACACACATGTTGACGGTTGGCGAGAAGGTGGACATGGCGGCAGCGACCAAGGCGACAACGAACAGGCCGCGGATGCCCATGGGGATGCGTTTGAGGATCACGGCCGGCAGGATGCGCTCGGGATTGACGATGCCCTCGTAGCCGATCATCAGGGTCTTGTTGCGCCAGTCCTCCTCGCCGAAGAGGTTCTTGAGCTGCGCGACCAGGTTCGGGAAGCGCTCGGGGTTGGTGGTGATCTGGGAGAGCAGATCCTCCCAGCGGTTCTTGCCGACTTTGGCTTTCGGTGTCCCGTTGTCTGCGGGCGCGGACATTGCGTTGGAGGCGTCTCCTGCCTGCTCATCGGCGAGTCCGAACCGTTCGATGACTTCAGGAGCTTCCCTAATCATCGCGCTCGCCTGGGGGATCGTTTGTTGGTCGGGGAACGACTCGCGGACCAGGAACAGGCCCAGGATGGCGAAGCCCATCATCAAGGGCCAGCGGAAGGTCATCAGCCAGGTCCAGAAGAAGGTTAGCTTGCCGCACTCGCGTTCGTTGCGGGCCCCGAAGTAGCGTGGATCGGCGCCGGTACCCAAGCCGCCGAGGATGTTCCTCAGCAGGTAGAAGGCCGCGACCATCAGCAGCGGCTCAAACTCCTTGTATCCTTCCGGCATGGCGGTCTGGGTGTGCGGGACGGCGCTGGTCCATTGGCTGTTGCCGGTGATTTCCTCGGCGAGCGTCCCCAGGTCGCCGTCGTAGCCTACCACCGCGGAGACGGCCATCGTGGTGATCACGACCACGACGAGCAGGATGATCCCTGATTGGAAGAGGTCGACATAAACGACGCCGTAGAAGCCGGAGACCAAGGTATACAGCGTGGTGAGGATGACCATGATGAGGGCGCACACTTCAGGCCGCAGGTCGAAGAACATCGCCAGGAAGGTGCCTGAGCCCTTGACCAGATAGGCGAGCATGGCCACGGTGCCCGCGGTGCCGCCGATGACCGCGATGATGCGACTGAGTTTGGCGCCGGCGGTATTGCCGAAGCGGTAGATGTTCCATTCAGCACCGGTCATGCATTGCGAGCGATAGTGCCACTTGCCCGTCCAGAGCATCATGAAAGCCAGAACGAGGACGGCCCCGCCGCGAAACTCGACGTACAACCCGCGCGGCCCGAGCAGGAAGAGGAAGGAGACGATGACCATGGTGCCGGTCATATCCAGGAAGTTGGTCATGCCGGAGATGCCCAGGGCCCACCAGGGCAGTTGTCGGCCGCCGAGGAAGTAGTCCTCCAGGCTGCGTGAGGCGATGGTCTTGAGATACAAGGCGATGGCGATCAACACGACGCAGTAGATGCCGATGACCGCATAGTCCAGGGTGTTAAGATACTGCAAGCTCGGGCTCCTTTGCGTGACCTATGTCGGCAATCGGTTGGGGCGCGATTCGCGGTGTGCACCCCGGCAAGTGTACGAGTGCGGTTACGATAACCCGTCCGATGGCGGCGTGCAAAGGTCGCCTGTGGGTGGGCGGTGCATCCGCCGAGCCGTGGAGGCTGGCGGGGCGGGCACGCGGCGTCGTGTAACGCTGCTATGTCGGCAGTGCCTCTCCCCCGAGAAACACTGCTCACGGAACAGTGCCACACGGATGAGGCCTGCCGCTCAACAAAAGACGCATTCGTTGGCGGGGGTCTTGGGCAGAAGACCGGAGCGTGCGGTATTGACGCGGCGGGATGCTATGATATGCCTTGGTGGCAGCCGGCCCCGTGGGCCATAGCGCGGGGCAGTGGGACACGGGCATACCGCGCGAGACGGTGCCATGTGGCGAGTGTTCGCTTGGGCTCGAAGCCCGGTGACCGTTCACCGCAGGTTGGCGGGTCATTGTCACAGGTGCGAGGAGATTGCTCATGCCGGACTTGATCAGATTGAGCCTGTCCCTGGAGAAGCCGCTTTTTGATCGTCTCGAGCAGATGGTCACACGCAGCGGCTACACCAACCGCTCCGAGTTCGTCCGGGACATGATCCGTCACCAACTCGTCGAACTCGAATGGGACGCCAACGCCGAGGTGGTCGGCAGCCTGACCATCATCTACGACCATCACGCCCGGCGGTTGGGCGAGAAGCTGACCGAGTTGCAGCACAAGCACCACAAGGCGGTGCTGGCCACGACCCATGTGCACCTGAGCCACGAGATGTGTGTCGAGGTCATCCTGATCCGCGAGCGGGCCCACCGGGTGCGTGAATTGGCGGACGCGATCCGGCAACAAAAAGGCGTCCTGCACGCCGAGCTGTCGATGGCCAGTACTGGCTTGTCGCTGCATTAGCCCGAGGGCCAGGATTCACGGCAACCGCTTCGTTTGCCGCCTCGGCGACCGCGCTCACCTCTTTCCGTTTTTTTCGCCCGTTTTATCCCTTGACACCTGTCAGCCTGCTTCGTAGACTGCCTTGTATTACGGTCTGTGGAATCGTAATACTCGGTTGCCCCGGCGCTGCCGTGAGCCGACCGGGCTGGTTGTTATGAACCCAGGAAAGGAGCGAGCAACATGACTTTCAACGAAGTGCGGGTGGCAAAGCGGAGGGGATGGTATCTCAGGGCTGTGGTGGCGGGTGCGACGGCGATTGGGATTGCCGGGACGGTCGTCGCGACGGAACCGAACTGGGAGACGATGCCCTACACATCGCACGCGGCCTATCAGGCGATCGACGCGAATGGGAACGGGACGTTCCCCGTATCCGCTCCGGTGCGGATGCGCGGCGTGGTCTTGAACCGGCCTCAGGACATGCTTCTGGCCGAGCCCGACGCCACCGCCTTCATGGGTGGGCAGTGGCAGGTGTTTTTTCAGACGGTCGATGACGGAGACTTCGGCGGGACAGCCATGTGGATGGGCCAGAACATCGGCAAGACGCCCATGGGTCTGGGGCACCCGCAAGGCAGCTACACCCCGCGGGCGTGGCTGACCGAGCTGGACCGATTGGACTTTGGCGATTCAGTGGGCCATCGTTTGCGGCCCGGCGACTTGGTCGAGGTGCGAGCCCGCGCCCCTGGCTTCTTCCATGCGGGCAAGACCAACGTCAACGAGCAGCACGTCAACATCCCGGAGGCCGATTTCGAGGTGGTCGTGCTGGATCCGAATTATGGTCTTCCGGCGCCGGCCGTGCTGACACTGTCCGATGTGAAGGATGAGAACGACCTTTTCATCTTCGACGCTACCCGGCAGACCGGCTGCGAGCGCTACCAAGCGACATTGGTCACGCTGACCGGGGTGAGCTTCGTGGACACCTCGAACTGGGGCCCGAATGCCATGCTGGCCGTCCAGGACGGTGCCGGGCGCACTTTCCCGGTCAACCTTGGTCTGGGCCGAGGCTTCAGTGCATATCCTGCCCCGACGGGTACGTTCGACATCACCGGTATCCTCAATCAGGAGGATGGCAACCAAGACGACGGTTTCAAGGACAGCTATCGCCTTTGGGTCATGGATTACGACGGCGTCGATTTCTTCGTGCCCGCCGGCCCGAACGTGACGCACATGGCGGGTGTTTGCGCACACGGTGCCGCAGGTGAGTTCGCGGTGGATCTGAGCCGGTCGGCGGGCCTGGACGGCCGCGTCGGTGGGCCGCAACGATTGGATGTGTCCTTCGATCAGGCGGTGGCCGGCAGCGGTACCGGTGGAGCGGTCACGGTAGCTGATGTCGCGGTCACTCCCGGCAGCGTGACGGCCGTCGCGGTGGCGGGGACGGAGCTGTCGATCACCGTCGAAGGCATTGGCGATTCGGGTATCGTCGCGGCGGCGTTTCCGGGCATCGTCTCGGTGGACCAGGGGGCGGCCGTCGGCCGGTCGCAGTTCTTCACCGTCCTGGCCGGCGATGCCACCGGTGACAAGGCGGTCAACATCTTCGATCTCGTGCAGGTTCGCAACCAGTTGAACCAGCCGGTGACTGCCGCCAACTTCCGTGCGGATGTCAACGCAGACGGGGCTATCAATATCTTCGATCTGGTGGCGGTGCGCAACCGTCTGAACAGTGCGGTGGAATAGCTGATGGCACGCAAACCCGGACCTGTACGCCTGGCTATCGCGAGCGGCTTCACCTTGATCGAGCTTCTCGTGGTGGTGGCAATCATCGCGCTGCTCATCGCGATCTTGCTGCCGTCGCTCAAGGCGGCCAGGCTGCAGGCCCGGGTGGTGAATGTTCACTCGGATTTGCGTCAGATCACCTTGGCGTTGGACAGTTACGCGATGCACAACCGCGATCACTTTCCACCGACTCGGTCGGCCTGTGGCACGAACGTCAACTTCCAGTTGCCGATCGAGCTGGCCCGGCAGCGCTACCTGGCGCGGACCGCCAGCAACATCCCGCAAGCGGAGTTTCGCGACGTCTTCGACTCCACCCGCACCTACCGCTATCGGGCGCCGGGGCCAACTTACCAGAACGGCACCTTCTTTGATTTTCCGAACAGTACCTGGCGACCGCGGGCGGGTATCTGGGTTCCCGACGATTTCCCCCGCTGCGGCGGCGAGGACGGCCGGTTCTACTACAAACGCACGCACGAACCGCCGAGCCCGGTGGACTACACGGTCTGGAGCGGCGGCCCGGACCCCAAGGCCGCTATGTTCCCGCGAATCGAAGGCAGCTCGGACCTCGAAGAGACGTATTTCCCGCTGAAAAGGGCTTATTGGTACGTCGGCGGCGGCAGGCCGGGCCTGATCGTTCATTTCCGAAGCCGATTCGCCCTCAAGTACACCAGCCCGTGACATGTCGAACTCAGCAGGGCGTCTGTGACCGAACGGAGGGGCCTTGCTGGCCAAGGCAGCTTGTCGCCTCTGGTCACACACGCTTGGGCGCGTCCATCGACAACATGACTCGGTCTTGGCGACGCGGCAGATGTCGACTCTGGCCTCTGCCGTCTGCCGTGAAGCGACCGCCGCGATCAACCGTGAGTTGCTCGATTGACCAGCGCCGGATGCCTACCTCTGGATGCCTTGTTGCTTGTACGATTCGGGTATCGGCTGCATTCGGTGTGTTCGTGCATGGTCACATCAACCACCAGGGAGCGATGAGCAGCGACAGACCGAGCAACAGGGTCCAGACTCCCAAGAGCTGATCGGGTTCGCGGTCGCCGATGTAGGCTCTGGCCCATGGGGGGATTCGCCGCACCTTGAACACCTGACTGCCCAGCACCATACCGAGCATTCCGGCCCCTATGGCGAGCAGATCCAGCCACCGCAGGATGCCGGGCATGATCGGCAGCCGGGTGAGTCCCACCATCGCCCAAGCGCCAAGGACTATATAGAGCCCCAAGCGGGCGTCGTGGTTAACGTGTTGCAGCCGCAGGACCAGGGCCCATGTTTCCGCCGCCTTTCGCCGTACTTCCCGCATGTCGAAGGCCGTCCCGCACTCAGGGCACCGGTTCTTGGGCAATCCGGTCAGGTTATATCCGCATGTGCCGCAGGTCGGGGGAAACGGGAAACGCCACTCGTCCTTGGGGCGCAGGTGCTCGAGATGGTCATAGGTCAGGCTCATGGTTCGCCCGGCAGCAAGAGGCGCCCGGCCGCGTCACGGACATCGTCCGCTCCGATCACGGCGGAGCAGACACTCACGCAACCAGCGCCAGCTGATGCCAGTATAGCCAATCGGTCGGGGGTGATGCCACCGATGGCGACGACGGGGATCCGCGTCTCCCCGGTCGCGAGGCGGAGCAGGTCCGGGCCGGGCACATGGTCCTGCGGCTTGGTGGGCGAGGGGAACATTGGCCCGACGGCGAGGTAGTCTGGTCGCTCGGCCAGGGCGGCGCGGAATTGCTCGGGATTGTGGGTACTCACGCCGATGAGCCGGTCCGGCCCAACCACCCGGCGAGCGTCGGCCACGGGCAGATCGGTCTGGCCGAGGTGCACGCCGTCCGCGTCGCTGAGCACGGCCAGGTCCGGCCGGTCGTTGATGATGCTCAGAACCCCATGCTCCCGGCAGAGAGCGACAAGCCAGCGGGCACGGGTGAGTAACTCACGGTCTTCGAAATCCTTCTCTCGCAGTTGCAGGCAGCCGGCACCGCCGGCGATGGCCTCGGCCGCCGTGGCGAGCCAGTCCTGACGGCACAGCGAGGCCGTGATGAGGACGTAGAGCCGCACCCGGGCGAATCGTGCCGCCCGTGTGCCGCGTAAGAGTACCTGTTGTTCGAGCTGGTACGCGTGGTAGCGGAGGGCCTCGACCTTGGCCGCGAGGTTTGGATCAAAAGTCTTGGCGTATTCCTCGATGGTTCGCAGGGCTTCGGGCAGCCGTTTAGCGGCGGCGATGCAGGCCGACCGAGCGTCCGGTCGATCTCTCTCGCCGGCGGTGGTGATCCGCGTGCCCACATCGCCGGGTGTATCCCGAGCGGTCAGGAGGCTCTCCAGCGGCAGGCATCGAAGGCAATCGGCCAGTTGGTGTCGCGCGCTCTTGACCGCTTCGCAGCCGGCGGGATCGTCGAGGACGAATCGCGCGTAGTCCTCCATCACCCGCAAGGCCTCTCTCGCCCGGTTGAAGTTCGCGTCAATAATGCGGGCAATACTGGGTTGCATGAACGCCGAGATACCTTGAACCAATCCACGTCTCGCCATGACCGACCCGCAGGCCAGAGCCTCACCTACATTGTCTCCTGCCTCTCCGTCTCTTACACCCCGTCAAGCAGGTGGCCCAGTTTTTCGCGCTTGGTGCGCAGGTACGCGCGGTTCGAGTCATTGGGGGGTACGCGGATCGGAACCTGCTCGACGACTTTCAGGCCGTACACCTGCAGGCGGCTGACCTTCTTGGGGTTGTTGGTGAGGATGCGGATGTTCTTGAGGCCTAAGTCGCGGATGATCTGGGCGCCGATGCCGTAATCCCGCTTGTCGGCCGGGAAGCCCAGCTTCTCATTGGCCTCGACGGTATCGAGCCCATGATCTTGCAGTTGGTAGGCCTTGAGCTTGTTGTGCAGCCCGATGCCCCGACCCTCCTGCCTCAGGTAGACGACGGCCCCACGACCCTCGCTCTGAATCATGCACATGGCATCTCGGAGCTGTTCGCCGCAGTCGCAGCGTGAGGAGCCGAGCACGTCGCCGGTGAAGCATTCGGAGTGCACACGGACCAGGATCGGATCGTCGAACTCGATGGGGTGGCCCTGCTCGTCACGCTCGCCTACTCCCCCGCAACAAACCGCCAAGTGGAGGTCGGAATCGACCACCGATTTGTACGCGTGCAGCGTGAACTGTCCGTAGCGGGTGGGTAGCTTGACGCTTTCGACCCGCTGGACGAGCGGCTCGCGCTGATGGCGGTACTCGATGAGGTCCGCGATGGTGCACATGCGGATTCCGTGCTGTTGGCCGAACCGGGCCAAATCCGGGACACGGGCCATCGAGCCGTCCTCGTTCATGATCTCGATGAGTGCCCCGCCGAGACGCATTCCCGCCAGCCGCAACAGATCGACGGTGCCCTCGGTCTGGCCCGCCCGAACCAGCACCCCGCCGCTGCATGCGATCAGTGGATTGATGTGGCCGGGCCGCAGGAAGTCGTCCGCCGTGGCCTCCGTGTCCACCAGTCGGCGGATCGTCGTGGCCCGGTCTGTGGCTGAGACCCCCGTGCTGACCCCGAATCGCGGATGGGCGTCGATGGTCACGGTGAAGGCGGTGTGCAGTGTGGCTGTATTGTCCATCGTCTGCGGCTGCAGGTTGAGCTCTCGGCAGCGTTCCCTCGCCAGGGCTACGCAAAGTACACCGCGGGCGTGGGTCAGCATGAAGTTGACCATCTCGGGCGTGATCGATTCCGCGGCGCAGACGAGATCGCCTTCGTTCTCGCGACTTTCGTCGTCAACCAGGATGATGAACCGGCCGGCCTGCAGTTCCGCCAAGGCCTCCGGGATGGTGCAGAAGGGGCTTGCCATCGTCGAGTCAGTCCTCTGGGTCGTTGTTCCTGCCGTCGCTCCAGCGGCTGGTGCCGGGTCGGCTGCCGTATTGTACGCGATTTGTCGCCCTCGCGGCAGGGGCCGGCAAGGCGAATGGACCCGAAGGCTCGCCAGAATCGGCGGGGCTGGTTACCAGGACCGGCAGAGCTTTGTCATCCGGACCGGCGGGGCTGGTCACCCGGACCGGCGAGGCTGGTCACCCGGACCGGCGAGGCTGGTCACCCGGACCAAGGCAACTTGTTGCTGTTCGTCCTGGAAGTTCGATTCCGTCACCGACCGGACAACTCCACCGCTTTGAGCTCGGCCAGTAGCTCACGCAGGAACGGCTCAACGTCGGTGACGATACCCACGGTCTGGAAGGATCCGCGGTCGGCGAGCTTGGTCACGACAGCCGGCGAGATATCCACGCAGGCCACCGGTACGCGGGCTGGAAGCAGGTTCCCCGTGGCGACCGCGTGCAGCATGGTCGCGATCATCAGGCAGTAGCCCGCATCCTGAACGTACGCCCGCATGCGGTCTTGGGCCGCCAGTGCGTCGGTGATGACCTCGGGGAGGGGGCCGTCGTCGCGGATCGAGCCGGCCAGTACGACCGCCACCTGGTGCCGGACACAGGAGTGCATGATGCCGGAGGTGATCGCACCGGCTTCCACCGCCGCCCGGATCGAGCCGTGACGCCGAACCGTGTTGATCGCCCGCAGGTGATGCTCGTGTCCCGCATCAACGGGGATGGCCCGGTCCAGATGCACGCCCAGCGACGTGCCGTAAAGGGCATGCTCGATGTCGTGCGTCGCCAGGGCGTTGCCCGCGAAGAGTACCTGGATGTAGCCCTTCTCGATCAGCTCGACGACGTGCGGCGCGGATCCGGTGTGAATGATCGCCGGCCCGCCGACCAGAATGATCGGCCGTCCCGATTGCCGAGCGGCATACATCCGCCGGGCGACGTCGTGAATGAGCACGTTCTTGGGCTTCTCCGTCGAGACGTGCGAAGACATGAACCCGAACATGCCGCCCTCGCGGGATCGTTCCAGCGGCACCACCTTGACGCCGCGATGTCCGACGACGATCCGGTTGCCCCGCCGGACATGGCAGACCGGCACGCACTCGAAGACGTTGTCCCCGCCGACCATGCGGATGCCGCAGTCCATCTCCTGCTGCCGCACTTCATGCCAGTCGTCCCGCCAACGCACCAGCGTCTGCTGGTTCGTCGTCGAGTAGAAACCTTCCGGGAAGACGCCGTCTTGCTCCGCCTCAATGAGCCGGACGTCCTCCGGCTTGTAGAAGGTCGCACCGTGACGGCCGAGCTGGGCCATCAGGTCGGCGAGCGAGCTCGGGTCGGCCGCTTTGACCTCGATGGTGGCCGAGCTTCGATCGTTTCGATCCTGACCGATGTGGACATCCAGCAGGCGAAAATCGCCCCCGAAGGCGAGGATCTCGTCGAGGACTTTCGAGAGGATCAGGGAGTCAATGATATGCCCTTCCAGCGTGATCTCTTCGCTGATCATGAAGCTGTTGCTCCTTCGTACACATCGCTCGAACCGGCACCACCGGTCGCGATGGCCTGTTCCTGCTTCCAACATGAGTACCCTCGCTGGGTACCTCGCAACGTCTCGACGTGTCCCGCATCACCCCGTTCGGCGGCGCGGCCGGGTGATGTTCCCATATTGTACCAGCATCCGCCGTTGCGCCTAACCAATCTGGACGGGCGGGTGGCATGGGTCGGCACGGACGTGTTGGGCGGTCCTCCCAGGGAAGGGGGCAGGCACAAAGGAGCCAGTCCCCCGACGTCCCGAACGCACCTACAGGCCCATGTCCCCGCCGTTCCGTCGCGGTCACGGCATCGAGAAGCCTTTGTCTAGGCCCATCCGCGGGGGTGCATCCGAATTTCAGGGGCACTGGGTGGCACTGGTCCGTACCCAGACCAGTGGCTGTCCGCATTTGGCCACGGGTCGGAGTACCGACCCATGCCACCCTCGATACTTCGCCTTTGGCAACTTGCCACGGAACGGCGGATGCACCCCATCCGCGGCGAATTCGCTGATGCGGGCTTGTCGGTCGCGGAGACTTCCGGTAACCTGTGACCCGCGCATGTGCCGAGCGGCTCGGCACCCAAGCTTTCTTGTGGAAAGGATGGAACTGTGGCCAAGGCAAAACGCAAGGCGGGCGGCAAGCGGTATCGATTCTCCTTCGGACCCTGGAACATCAGCGAAGGGGCGGATCCCTTTGGCCCGCCGGTCAGGCAGCCGATCGCCTTCGCCAAGAAACTCCGCGTCTACAAGCAACTCGGCTTCGATGGGGTGCAGTTTCACGATGACGATGCCGTCCCCGACCTCAACGATCTGAGTCCCAACGCGGTCCTCAAGAAGGCCGCCCGCCTGGGCCGCGTTCTGGCGGACGAAGGCCTCGAACCCGAGTTCGTCGCCCCTCGCCTCTGGGAGGACCCCAGGACGATCGACGGAGCTTTCACCTCCAACAGTCCCAGTTGCCGCAAGTACGCCATCGATCGCGCTCTCCAGTGCGTCGACATTGCCGCGGAGCTGGGCACGAACAACGTTGTGGTCTGGCTGGCCCGCGAAGGGACTTACATCCGAGAAGCCAAGAACGCCCGCCTCGCCCACGACTGGCTCATGACCGCCATCAACAAGATGCTCGGGCATAACCCCGATTTGCACCTCATGATCGAGCCCAAGCCCAATGAGCCGATGGACCAGGCTTATGTCCCTACCATCGGACACGCGATCTCATTGGCTTACCTGTCCGACGCCCCGGATCGCGTCGGCGGGCTCATCGAGACCGCCCACGCCAAACTCGCCGGCCTGGATCCCTCAGACGAGATGGCCTTCGCTCTGTATCACAAGAAACTCTGGAGCGTGCATCTGAACGATCAGAACGGCCTCAAGTTCGATGAGGACAGGAACTTCGCGGCCGTCAATCTCCGCGAAGCCTTCAACCAGGTTCGCGTGCTCGAGGAGGCCGGCTACGGCTCCAACGGCGAGATGGTCGGGCTTGATGTGAAAACCTTCCGCACGCAGAAGCAGGCGGACAGTGCTGCCCACTTGGCCAACAGCAAGCGGTTCTTCGAGCTCATGCTCCAGAAGGTTCGCACCTTCAACCGCAAGGCCGAGGCCGAGTTCATCAAGGACCGCAACTACGAAGGGCTCGAACGATTGGTCATCGAGCACCTGCTCGGCGTCCGGTAGCCGACACCGCAACCGCGCGACGAAAGACGATCTGTGCGAAGCAGCTTGACTTGCGCGTCAAGCCGCAGCCTGTTCCGCTGCTTTGCGAAGAAGGTCTCGGTCGAGTGTGCCGCCTCGCGGACAACGCCCGATCGCTCATCGCTGCGCCAGCCACCAGGTCATCGCGACGATGCCGATGCCCGCGCACACGGTTGCGGCCAAACCCAGCATCATCCTGGGGGATGGCACCGGGATCTCCAGGTCGGGGTGGTCGATCAGCTTGCGTATCGGGGACGCTGGGCTGGTTCCAGCATCGCCCAATGTCTGCCCGGTCGGCTCGGGGCCTGCTGCCGGGGTGCGCAATACCCGGTAGAAGGCGTCCAGCTTCTCGCGTGGCTCAGGCCTTGTCAGCAGACTGGTGACGATGCCCAGCACCATCGCCACGGACATGTACGTCAGCATGATCCAGCCGTCGTTTAGCTCCAGCTTGCCCTTGATGACCGTGACGGCCGATGGGAACACTCGCTGCACAAGCGTCACGCCTTGCTGCCATTCTAAGCAGATCCATACCGCGTAGGCACCGAGCGTTGAGACCAGCAGTCCCCAGGTCGTGTATCGCCGCCAACAAAGGGCCAGCCACACTCCCAGCCCGATGGCGCCCGGCAGGGCGATCAGGATCTCGATGAGATCGACCAGGTTGTTGAACGCGAAAGCCAGCAGCACAGCGGGTACCGCACAAGCGAGCCCGATCCAGCGGGCAATTCGCAGGTAATGGTCTTCCGGCCGGCCGGTGCGGAGAAATCGCTGGTAGAGGTTGCGGCTGATCAACCCGCCGGCGACCATCAGCGGGGCCGCACATCCCTCGACCGCCGCCCACGCGAGAGCGACCCAGAGCAGTCCCGCGGCTCCGTTCCCCACCGTGGCCGTCAGGTCGTGGCTGGCTTGGGCGAACAGCCCGTCCGCGAAGAGTGTGGCCCCTGGCCCCGTCGGATCCGCCGCGAGCACGTCCGGCGTCGCGTATTGGGCCACCCACGCCAGCCCCAAGAAAGCCCAGGCTACCACACACGCCCGTTTGATCAGCCCACCCGACACTACGCCCAGCGCGGTTGCCCGCTCGGACCGCGCGCACCCGTAACTGCTGGCCGCCATGGGCCCTACGATGCTCCCCGCAGCCATCGTCGCGACCATCATGGCCACGAACAGAGGGGTCATCGGAGTCCGGGCGAGCGCAACAAAGACTTCCTCGGTCAATCGCAGACTCAGTAGCTCGGGGCGCTGAGCGGCCAGTGCTTCGTTGCCCGCGTGGATCGCGGCCGGTCCCATACCCTGCCCGAATACCAGCCACACTCCGGCAGCGGTGAGCAGCAACATCAGCAGGCCGCGTGTGATGCCCGTCACCACCACCGCCCGAAAGCCGCCCGCCCAGACGGCCAGCAGCGATACACCCATGATGACGCTCAACATCGGTTGCCACGCGAGATCACTGCCGGCCATGAGTTCGATCAGCTTGCGCACACCCACCAGCCAGACGGTCGTACTCAGGATGCAGGTGATGACGGCGAATGCCACATAAAGCCAGACCGTTGCGGGGTGAAACCGCCGCTCAAACAGATCCGCCGTGGTGGCTATCCGTAGTCGCCGAACGACTGGTCCGATAATCCACCAGAAGGGCAAAGCTGCCAAGTAGATGAACTCGTACCACAGCCCTGCCAGTCCCACCTGGAACATGCGAGCGGTGATCGATGAGAGCTTCTGCATGGGGTTCCCGGAGTGGAAGAGGGCCAACGCGGGGCCGCGGTAGCGACGGCCGGCCAACAGAAAGTCATCGAGCCGACGGACTCCGCGCGCGGTCCACAGCCCGAGTCCGGCCATGCCGGCAAGGCCGACAGCGAGAATCAACCAATCAATGAGGCCCATGGGGTATGTTCCGGAAATCCCAGTCCCAGCACGCATTGTATGCGATATTTCCCATCATCGCGATCACCGCGAACCATAAGCCGTGTACCACGGATGGTGGACAATAAGCGGAGGTACAATCCCCATTGACTACGCGTCAGCGTATTCTATCGTTACGCAGTGGGGGGCGCTGTCGAAAAGGGCGGGGGAATGCTGATGTGTGAGTACGGGGGATGGTTGGTTGAACTCGAGAGCGGCGGCAAGCTCTCCGATATCCTCGGCTTTGAGGAGAACGTCTCGGATGCCATTTACGAGTCAGCCGAAAGGCTGATCACGCTGTTGGTGGAGACCGGCAAGGAAGAAGCTGCCCGACGAATTGCAGCCGTTCTGAATGAGTGTCTCCCCTGAGTTCCCAGAGCCACACACGACGCCACGTGTTTTCCCGGACCCTGGCGACCCAACCTTCTCACGACCGAATAGGACCATGATGCGAAGCTGCAACAGGCTAAGCCAGTCAGCCATTGCGCGAGGGGGGAGTCGAACCCCCACACCTTACGGTACAGGAACCTAAATCCTGCGCGTCTGCCAATTCCGCCACTCGCGCGAGTACCGAACGCTACTGCACACAGTCTCGCAAAGGCCATGCGGAGTCAAGCACGGCGCGGTTTGTACCCCAAATGGCCTCGACAAGGCGGCTCGATAGCTTGACATCTCATGATTTCATGATATAATGATATGTCATGAGCGAGACGACCCACCCACTGCTGCCGATGGCGCTCCTGGAGCGGGCTGCGGAGACGTTGCGCATCCTGGCCCATCCGCATCGCCTGCGAATTTGTGAACTGTTGCTTGAGGAACGAGTGCCGGTGAAGGTGCTCACGGAACAACTGGGGATTGCGGGCAACGCGGTCAGCCAGCACCTGAACATCATGAAGGCTCATGGCATTCTGGGTTGTGAACGCGAAGGCAAAACCGTTTTTTATCGAGTGATCGACCCTCGGCCGGCTTGGTTGCTGGGGTGCATTCGAGGACATGGGCAGGATCAGGTGGATACGGCGAGCGGTCGCGACGGGACCGCGCGTGAAAAGTAAACGAGGTGAGAGCCATGCGTAAGATTGCTGCGGATCAGGTCGGTTGCTGGAAGGGGCGGGTTGTAGATGTTCGCGGCTTCGATGAGTTTGCGTCCGAGCGGTTACCGCAGGCCGAGTGCGTGCCGTTGGATCGCGTGTTGACCGCCGCTGGACAATGGGCACAGGACGAAGAGCTCCTGCTGATGTGCAAGACGGGGATGCGTTCGGCACGGGCGGCCGAGCAACTGGAGAAGGTGGGCTTCAGAAACGTCCATATGGTGGAGGGCGGCCTTGAGGCGTGCAAGAAGGCGGGCGTCGAAGTCATTCGGGCCAGAGGCAGGATTTCCGTCATGCAGCAGGTGATGATCGGCGCGGGCCTGCTGCTGCTGGCCGGGCTGATTCTGGCGTATGTCCACCCCTGGTTCCTGCTCATTGACTGGCTCGTGGCGTGCGGTTTGACGATAGCCGGCTTGACGGGCTTCTGCCCAATGGCCAAGATCCTGGAGCGAATGCCCTGGAATCGAACCGGCACGTGCGGGACCGGTTCTTGTGGTTGACTGCCGCGAGGTGACGGCTGTTTGCGGCAGGCATGGGCGTTTGTCGCACTTCTGCTTGTTCAGTGTGGTCGGCGATGCCTTCGCGGTGCTTGTCGTTCGTCGCGATGGTACACCGGCCTGGAAAGTAGTGACAGGGAGCAGTGATGGTCAGACCGAGGATTCTGGTTGTGGGAGGTGTGGCGGCGGGAGCGAGCGCGGCTGCGCGGGCCCGACGGATGGCGGAATCGGCGGAGATCGTGATCTTCGAGCGAGGTGAGGAAGTCTCCTTCGCCAACTGTGGGCTGCCGTATTACATTGCCGGCCAGATACAGGATCGCAAGAAACTGCTGGTTGCCCAGCCGGCGGACTTCCGTGAGAAGTTTCGCATCGAGGTGCACACACGCCACGAGGTGGTTCGCGTCGACCGCCAAGCGAAGCAGGTCGAGGTGGTCAATCTCGACAGCGGGCAGCGTCGGCGCGAGGCCTACGACAAACTGGTGCTGGCACCCGGCGCATCGCCGGTGGTGCCGCCATGGGCTGTGCTGCAAGCCTCCAATCTGTTCACGCTCCGTGACATGACGGACAGCGACCGAATCCGTGCGTACGTGGACGAGCATCGGCCGGCCAGGGCGGTGGTGATCGGCGCGGGCTTCATCGGGTTGGAGATGGTCGAGGCCCTGACGGAGCGCGGGGCGGCGGTGACGCTGGTCGAGCTCCAGCCGCAGGTTTTGCCGCTCATGGACGCGGAGATGGCCTCGCGGATCGAGGCGGTACTGCGCAAGCACAAGGTGGATGTGCGGGTGGGTGTCCGGGTGAATGCCCTGTCGGCCGAGGGGGGGCGTGTCACCGGCGTCCGGTTCGACAACGGGGAGGAGATCCCGGCCGACCTGGTACTGGTGTCCGTCGGTGTGCGGCCGAACGTCGAGTTGGCGCGCGAAGCCGGCCTGAGGCTTGGTCCCAGCGGCGGTATTGCGGTGGACGAGCTTCAGCGGACGAGCGATCCAGACATCTGCGCCGCAGGGGACGCCACGGAAGTGGTCCATGCGGTGCTGGGCAAGTCGGTCTGCGTCCCGCTGGCGGGTCCCGCGAATCGCAATGGCCGGTTGGCGGGTCAGCATGCGGTGACCGGCAAGGCCCGCCCGGCGACACCGGTGGCGGGCAGCGCCATTGTGGGCGTGTTCGGCGAGGCGGCGGCTGTGACCGGTTTGAGCCTCAAGGCGGCCAAGCAGGCGGGACTCGACGCCACGGCGGTGTACGCGATCGGCGGGCATCACGCGGGGTACTACCCCGGTGCCGAGCAGATGGTCCTCAAGCTGGTTTTCGATCCGGCCAGTCGGCGGGTGCTGGGTGCCCAAGCGGTCGGGGGCGCGGGCGTGGACAAGCGGATCGACGTGATCGCGACGGCGATCCGGTTTGGCGGTACGATCGACGATCTGGCGGGGCTCGATCTGACTTACGCCCCGCAGTTCGGATCAGCGAAGGATCCGGTGCACATCGCCGCGTTCGTGGCCCAGAACCAGGCCGACGGACTCTTCCAGCAGATCCTGCCCGGCGAGCCGATCCCGCCCGGACAGGTGTTGGATGTTCGCACCACCCCCGAGGTGGCCAAAGGCACACTGCCCGGCGCGGTTCACATCTCGTTGCAGACGCTGCGTGACAACCTGAACCGGCTTGATCGCGACCGGCCGGTGCTCGTGCTCTGCGGGATCGGGCAGCGGGCCTACTTTGCCTCGCGTATCCTGATGCAATCGGGCTTTGGGGATGTGTGGACCTTGGCGGGAGGTTACACTCTGCATAAGGATACGTGGCCGGCAGCAGAGCAAACGAGCGGTTCATGTGGCTGAAGATGTAGCCGAGCAGTGGACGGACGAAGCCGGGAGGCGGGGTGTTGCCCTGTCGTCCCCCGGTGCGTGGCTGCTCCATGCCTTGGTGAGCCCCGCGAGTCTGTTGGTTGTTGCTCTGCTTGTGCATGTGGCGGGTCGGATCGCGGCCTTCTGCATGCCGATCAAGCTCGACAGCTTCTACTACACCATCAGCGCCTACCGGCTTTGGCGGGCTGGTGCGATTTTCGAGGATCTGATTCCCGACAAGCCGCCCGGCCAAGCGCTGCTCACCGGTTGGGTCTACCACCTTTGGCCCGGTGAGCCGAGCCGGCTGGCGATGATCCCGGTCGAATCCGCGTTCATGCTTGCTGCGTACGGCGTGTTCTGGTGGTTGGCCCGGCGGCTGTTCGGCTCGCCGCTGGCCGCGGGCCTGACTCTGTTTTTCGTTATTGCCCACAACCACTACAACGGGCTGGAGACGATCACCGACGGCTTCAATCTCGGCGAGAACTACCTGATGTTGCCGACGTTGCTGGCCGTAGCGGCCCATCTGACCATCGCGTCGCCCATCAAGCGAGGGCTGGCTCGCGGGTTAGCGATGGGTGTCGCCCTGAGCATCAAGCAGGCATCCGTGGGCCTGGCGGCGGCCTTTCTGCTGCACGGCTTGCTCAGCTCGATCCGAAGCAAGACCTATCGGCAAGCGGGTGTGGCGGGGGGCCTGACCGTCATCGGCATCGGCTTGGCCTGGTCGCCGATGCTTGTGTTTCTTGGGCTGCATGGGTGGCTGGGCGACCATCTGCGGGAGCTGGCTGCCCTCTCGGGTGAGCACGCGGCAATCATGCCCATCGCGTGGCCGCCGTGGCACAACCTGGTGCCGCTTGTGCCGCTGGCGTGGTGGATTGTGGTGGGAGCGGTTGTTCGGCTGACGTCGAAGCGAGCGGGGGCCGTGGGGAAATCGCGAGGCAGCGAGGGCTGGTTGGTGGGCTTCCTGTTGTGTTGGCTGGCGATTGAGGCGGTGGGGGTCTGGAGCATGACCAAGCCGGGCACGCATTACTACCAGCAGGTGGTTTCGCCGATGGCTCTGCTGGCCGGCCTGGCCATCGCGGCGTTGCGGAGTGACACCGGCCGGCGCTGGGCCGCGAGCGAACGCGAGACGACCTGGCGATGGCTGGGGGCGACCACGGCGACGCTGGCTTTGCTTGCGGCGATGCCCGTGCTGGCGGCGGGCTCGATGCGGGTGTACAAGTTCGACCCGCGGGTCGAGGTAGTCGAGTTTGCCCAGTGGCAGGCGACGTGGTCGCCGAGCCGGGCGGCGGATCATCTCCCGCAGAGGGCCAAGCCATGAAGGAGCGCGGCTGGCTGGTGACAACGGTGCTGCTGGGCGGCGTGTTGGCCGCGCCGGCCGCGCTGCCGGTCGCGGTTCTCCATGGCAAGGGAGAGTTCACGATCGCCGAATGGCTCCCCGGTTTCCTGGCTGTCTGGCTGGCGGCGGTGGGTCTGTTCATATCGACGTCCGGGCCGACGTGGGAAGGAGTACCCGCCTGGTGTCGCGGGATCGCGGCCCTCAGCTTGGGGGCTTTGGCCCCATTGGCGGCGATGTCCAACCAGCACAACACGCAGGCCGATCTGGCTCTGCTGGCGATGGCGGCGGCGGTGGTTCTGCATCTGCGGGCTCAACCCTCTCGATGGCAGACCGCGGGCGTGCTGTTGACGGCGGTCGCGTGCGGGCTGGATGCGACGGCATTCATCCTTCCATTGGGCTGGTTCTGGAGCGGCTTGCGATCCAAGACCGGCCATGCCCAAGCCTGGACGCTGGTTTTCGCCGGGCTGGGAGGGCTGGTCATTGGGCGGCTGGTGGGCTTGCCGATGCTGTCGGGGTATCGCATCCAGCAGTCGGCGTACGCGATTCACCGCGACGTGGCCGTTATCCTGGCCGTTCTCGCCCTGGGGCTGGCGGGTTACGCGCAGGCTCGCTTTCCGCGAAGGCCCACCCACCCGGGCTGGTGGCTGCCGGGCTGGGCGGCGGTGAGTGTATGCGTGCTGTTGGCGGGGGTACTGGGGTTTGCGGTGAACGTGCGACTGGCCGTTCTTGGGCTGTGGTGGCTGATGCCCAACGGTTTGGCGGAACTTGCGGCCCTTCTGCAGGGGCGGCTGACGGATGACCGGATCACGCGGACGGTGGGGTTGCTGGTGGCTCTGGCTATCGTGGCCCTCGCGGTGCCCGGGCTGCTGGCGTGGAGGGGCGGCATGTTGATGGGCCTGTATCTCCTGCCGGGGGGAGGTTAGGCAGAGTTCGGGCGGGTGTCGGTGTGCGTATTCGTTCCGCTCACGGCGTCTACGATGCGCGGTTGCCCGTCCTCATCCGCGGCGAAAAGGCCGACTGTGTCGATGGATCCCGTCGATTGCTGAGGAGTGAGTCTTGCTTCTCACCGGGGCAGCCGATTCCAGCCATGAGGTGTCGCGGAGAGCCCTGCGGTTGCCGAGGGTTTTCGCTCGCCCTGCATTCGTGCTTGCGGCGGCGTTGGCGATCCACGCCATGGGGCGTGTGAGTGCCACATGTGCCCCCTCGCGGTTCGACAGCTTCGTGTATTCGGTCGCGGCATACCGGTTTTACGATCCACAGGCCACGGCGGCCGACCTGGTGCCGGACAAACCCGCAGGCCAGCCCTGTCTCACCGGGTGGATGTATCGCGTGATGCCCGCTCCGCCGTCGCGGTTGACCTTGTTGCCGCTCGATTCGGCGTTCCTCTTGGCGGGTTATGCGTTGTTCTGGCTCCTGGCTCGCGGGCTCGCCGACCGGACCGCCGCCGCGGCGGGTATGCTGTTTCTGGTGCTTGGCATCAACGCCTACAACACGCTCTACGAGGACGTCGCCGGGCTCAATGTGAACGAGATCTACCTGCTGGCTCCCATGCTCTTGGCGGTGTGGGCGCATCTTGCCGTTCAAAGACCAGCCTGGCGGGGCCTGTTGCGCGGAGTGGGGCTTGGTCTGGCCCTGAGCGTGAAGCAGTCGGCAGTCGGCCTGGCGGTCGTGCTGGTCGTGTGCGGATTGCTGCGTGCCGCGGAGGAAGGACGGGTTCGCGACATCTGGCGAGGCGTGGCCTGGAGTGCGTTCGGCATGGCCGTGGTCTGGGTACCGCCGGCGGTTCTCCTCTATGTGCGGGGCTGGCTGGGACCGCACTTAGCGGACTTGGCGTCGCGGTCAGGCGAATATGTGGAGCTGGCATGGCCGCGCGGGTGGCATGGATACCGATTCGCACCGGTGGCCGCCACGGCGTGGTGGGCCATCGTGGGCCTTGTGCTGGGCACTTCTTGCCGCACACCCACCGAATCGCGGGGCCGACAGCTGCCGCTCGAACACGACGCGGCCCGGCTGGCCTGGCTGTGGCTGGCGGTGGAGGTGACGCTGCTGTGGCTGATGACCCGGCGGTCGGGGCATTACCATCAGCAGGTGGTTGCGCCGGCGGCTCTCCTGGCGGTGATCGGGATGGCCCGGATGGCTCGGCTGACCGCGTTCATGTCATTGCGGCAGCGTCTCCGGGCACGGTATCTGGCAGCATGCGTCACCGTGGTGCTGGTGCTCGTCGCCCTGATGCCTTTCACGGCTGAGATCTGGCGTCGTGTTCCCGGCTTCAGCTACGACGAGGAGGTGCGGACCTTCGCGGCCTGGCTGGCCGACTGGTCGCCGCGTTCGCTGGCCCCGCATTGGCAGGGGAGATGACTTCACTACCTGCCCCGCGATCATTCGGCAGGCACCACGTCTTCGCCAAAGGGCCGCCGAGGCACTCAACGAATCCAGCTGAAGAGGGCGGCGCCGGTGTGCAGATAGTAGAGGTAATGCGTCGCGATCGCGCTGCCGAGGGCGAAGACGACGAGCCCACTGACGGCAGGTAAAATCCGGAGCATGAGCCGGTGGCCGTGCCGGGAGAGCCTCTCTCGCCCGTCCTGGTCAGTGTCAGCCAACAGCCTGGCGGCAAATCGGCGGCTACCCAAGGCGAGGAACCCGATGGCCATCAGCGTCAACGCCAGACCGAGGCTGAAGATCCCGATGGCGTACAGCGCGCCGGCCACCACGTTGGCCCCGATACCCAGCAGCATCATGATCGTCGCGGTTGGGCAGGGCACGATTCCGCCGGTGATGCCCATCAGAATGAGCAGCCGGATGGTGATGCGGTCACCTTCAGCGATGGGATGATGCTCATGTTGGTGATTGTGCGGGTGCTCGTGATTGTGCGGGTGCTCGTGTGTGTGCTCGTGGCTGTGCGGGTGTGAATGGCCATGCTCCGCGGCTGTCGGATGGGGATGGGAGTGAGTGAAAAGCGTGCGGAGCCAGGATGGCCGGGCGTGCGTGTGCGTGTGTTCGTGATGGTGATGGTGTGCGGTCCGCCCGGTGGCCGCCCGCCAGGCCAGGGCCAGTCCCATGACCGCCACCAGCAGGCCGGCCAGCACGCCGAGCCATAGTTGCAGCATCGGCCCAAGATCGGGCCGCGTTGCCTGGAAGGCCCAAATCACCAGCCCGAGGATGACCACCAGGGCGGTGTGGGTGATGGTCACCACGACCGCGAGAACCACTGCGTGCCACCAGGTGCCATTCCTGCTGATGAGATACGCGGCCACCAGCGTCTTGGCGTGGCCGGGCATGAGGGCGTGAATCGCGCCGTAGGCGAACGCCAACCCGGTGATCGTCAGAAACACCCACAGGCCCCCAGGGCTATGCAAGAGGCCGATGAGGCGATCCGCGTTACGTTGGTAGGGGCTGCGGATCGCAGGGTCGTTACGCGGGTCGTTGAGCCGAGCCAGCATCGCGGCGAGGGCCTCGGGGTCAGGTTCCGCGGCCAGGCCGGCCCCGAGCCCGGGCGAGGTCGGGTCGGCGCCGATCTCCTCGATCTGAAACCGCAAGCTCGTCTCGCGTTCGTAAGGCATGTGGCCTGGGTCGTATTGCTCGTAGATGAACGGGTCGAGCCGGCACTCGTCCCAGTAGTCGGGCCGGGGTGGAATGGCCGTCACGCGAGGCAGCCGATGGATACCCAGCCCGCCGCGCTTGGCTTCGAGTAGGTGCCGCCGCGGGCCGTCGTGGATGAGCCAGCTCTGCCCGTCCTTCCCCGGTTTCAGCATCGCTTCGTCGGAAAGCCCCGATCCTCGCTGTGCGAGCACGGTCCGCACGGCCTCGGGGATTCCGCCTTCGCTGAGTTCCGCCAACGCCCGGTCATCCGCATGCGGCAGTTGCTCGATAAGCGAGGTGCGCTCCAGCAGGATACGCATCAGCCCGCGTCGCCCGGGAAACGTGTTGTCTTCGTAGGCTAGCGTGTGTGGCTGCTCGCCCAGCGGTGCCGGGTAGTTGCCGTGATAACGGATGATCAGGCGATAGGTGGGCAGATTAGCCACGCCCGGGGTCGTGACCATCAGCCGGCCCGGCGCGATCGGCCGACCGGTGCGAGTATCAACAAGATGCTCCATGGGTTCGAGGGCCACCGCTTGCCCGTCAATCGACAGCTTGAGCTGTGACGCCAGCTCGACCGCTTTGCGGTCCAGCCACCGCTGCTGCTCGTCAGGGCTGTCTATGCCATCGCGGTCAGTGTCGATCTCGTCGCGGAGGATGGTCGCGGTGGGGTACTCGGCAATGTCGAGAATCAGATCGACCTCCAGACGATCCAGGTGAAGGTGCAGCATGCTGAAGTGGGTGATGCTGTCTTCGCCCAGGGGATGAGCGGCGGCCGGTGCGGAAGCCAGCGTCAGACAGAGCATCGCGGCGAGATAGAGCGATCCCGGCAGCCCTCCCGGGCCCGGTGCGCCGCGCAGCCTCTGCCACACGCGACAGGATCGATACATCGTGCGAGTGAGCATAGCCAACGAACTCGGAACACAAGCGGCGGAAATCGGACTCTGCCCGCAAATCCTAAGTATCAGTCAAGGAATCGTGCGGCGCCGGCGACCCCGCCAACGACCCCGCCGACGAGCCCGGAGCGCAAGCGACGGGATGGTGGGGCGTTAGCGACGCGACCAACGAGCCCGGAGCGCGAGCGACGGGATGGTGGAGCGTCAGCGACGTACCTCTCGTGTTCCGGGCGTTACCCGCTCGCTCGCGCTCGGGGCTCGTTATCGCCTCGCTCGCGCTCGGGGCTCGTTACCGCCTCGCTTGCGCTCGGGATTCGTTACTCTCTCGCTTACGCACGGGATTCGTCACTTTCTCGCTTACGCTCGGGATTAGCCACCCGCTCGCTTGCGTTCGAGGCTTGCTCCTTGCCAACGAGCCCGAAGCGCGAGCGCCGGGATGGTGGAGCGTTAGCGACGTACCTTCCGTGTTCCGGGCGTTACCCACTCGCTCGCGCTCGGGGCTCGTTATCGCCTCGCTCGCGCTCGGGATCCGTTACTCTCTCGCTTACGCACAGGATTCGTCACTTTCTCGCTTACGCTCGGGATTAGCCACCCGCTCGCTCGCGCACGGGGCTCGTTACCCACTCGCTTGCGATCTGAATTCGTTATCCGCTTGCCGGTGATCGAGGCTCGTTGTCGGCTAATCCTGCAAGTCAGCCATGACGTTCTGGTAGATCGGGTACTCCGGACGTTCTTCACGCCCGGTCAGGGCCCGCTTGTACTGTTGAAGGGCTCGATCGCGATGGTCCGCAGCCTCGTTGCCGGTGCTCAGATTGGCCAACAGGTAGTGAACCGAAGCCATCTGCGTGTGCAAAACCCACAGTTGGCGTAATGGCGAATCAGCCTGTTGGTAGGCTTCGAGGGCGAGCTTGGCCGCTTCCACCGCCGCTTTGTGGGCTTCCTGTATGCCCAAGCGGGCGGCATCGGCCTGAGCCAGGGCCGCAGGGACTTGGTCCAAGGCCACGCCCTCCGGCAGTAAGCTGGCGTTCACCTCCATCGCCATGCTCTGCATCTCGCGGAGCATGGCCTCGTGCCGGGCGAGATCGTCGCCCCGCTGGGCCTGTGTGGCGGCGATGACGTAGGCCATGTCGCCGGCCAAGGCCATCGCACTGCCCGTCAGATTGGCGTCGCCGGTGATCATCGTCAGCCGGGGATTGGGGGCATCCGGGTTGTTCTCGGCATTCTGGGTGCGAGCGTCGTTGATGCGTTTCTCGGCCGCCCGACGGGCTCGACTGGCGGCCTGCTGGCCCCGGCCGTCCGCCAAGGCCAAGGCTTCGTCCTCAAGTCGGTGCGCTTCGATGGCGGCTGCCAGGGCGATTCGGGCGGCACCGGCGGCGTCCTCGGCGATGGCTGTCTGGCGACTGGCCAGGTTGGCAGCGCGTTGCCGGGCGCCGTCCTGCTTGGCGGTGAGTTCCTCGATCTGACGGTCGATCTCGTGAGCCGCGACCTGCAGGGCCTCGGCCAGGGCCTCCACCGCGGCGAGGTCACTCTCCAGGGCGATCCGGCCGCGTTCCGGTTTGATGTCTGTCGCCGGGTCGATTGCCACGATCGGGGCTTCGCTGATCTGCTCGTCATCGTTGGTGTCCACGCGGGCGTTGCGCAGTGCGCCATGCTCCAACGTTGTGGCCTCACGGAAAGCTTCGCGCTCCGCCTGAGCCGCGGCGTTGTATGCCTGGATGAACCGGTCCAGAGCCGCGGGATCAGAGGTGTCGATACCCGCCTCCTTCAACGCAAGCATCTCAACCTGCGACTGACGAGTCTGGGCATCCGCCGCCTTGGCCCGCGCGGTGATGTCCGGGATGATCGCTGAGAGCCGCTGCGCTTCCGCCCGGGCCTCCTCGATCGCTGCGGCAACCGCTTCCCGGCGGGTCCGCAGGCTGGCGATCCGTTCCGCAAACGCCGGGGCAGAAGGCTCCCCGTCAGCGCTTCCCGCTTCCGCCAACCCCCGGGACGCCGACTGAATCCGGTTGCCCAGTTCCTGCCATTGCCGGGCGTCGGTGATGACCTGGAATCGGGCCTCGTCGGCCATGGCTCGCTGTAGGGCGGCTTCCCGCCTCAACAGGTCCGCCTGATGGTAGCAGAGGGCGGCCTCCAGACGCGTTGCGGCCGGGTGATCCGAGCCGCTGACCTCGCCGTCGCTCATGGCGATCGCTTCCTGGAGCACGCGGAGGGCGTCGCTCAGCAGGCTCATGTTCCGTTTGAGCTCAGCCTGCAACTGCTGGTAGGCCTGGCCGCTGCTGGCCAGCCACGCGCCCGCCGCCGCAGGGGTCTGGCCGTCCAGAGCTCCGAAACGGTCCGCCAAGGTCCGCATCTGCCCCGCCTGGCGACGCAGGGCGTCGCTCATCACGCCTTCCTGCTCGCCGCTGCTGACGTACGTCTGCCAGTTTCCATCGGCACCTTCCGGCGGCTCGAGCCCCTCCGATCCAAGGACCGCGGTCAGCCGGGAGTTGGCCGGGTTGTACCCCGCCAGCATCCGCTGAGCGAGGGCTACCTTCTCATCAATCTGCCGAAACAGACGGTCCTGAGGATTTTCCAGCGGACCGGCCGTGAAAACGGCCAGAACCAGGCCGACCAGCACCAGGGCCGCGGCAATCATCGCGGGAAGCGGTAGGTTGGGTTTCACAGGGGACTCCAGTTTCTTTTCGCGATACCCCCCACGCCTATGCGGTTCCGGGCTCTCGCCGACGGTACCACTGCGTGCGGCGGCGCATACTGCCAGGCCAGACCCCTCTCGAAGGCCCGCCATTTCGCCCTATGAGTACCATGCCCGCCCCCCAACGTCAACGCGGACGGGCCCTTATAAAGCCCCCGCCGGTTTATCGTCGACAGCCTCGGACAGGGGCATTATCCTTGAACCAGGGAACGTCCCGGTCTCAAGCCCAATCGGGCAGAGAGGAGGTTCAGGTGGCGACAACCTGGAGCATCGTGGCGATGAGCGTTGGCGGTTGGGTGGCTATCGGTGTCCTGGCGGTCGTGGTGCTCTTCGTGATCCTGGCCTACAACGGGCTGGTGGGGGCGCGTAACCGCGTCCGCAACGCCTACAGCCAGATCGACGTGCAGCTCAAACGCCGGTATGACCTGATCCCCAACCTGGTCGAGACGGTGAAGGGCTACGCGGCCCACGAAAAGGAGACCCTCGAGCGGGTCGTCAAGGCACGGCAGCAGTGTATTGACGTCAGCGGCGTGGCCAACCAGGCCCAGGCGGAGAACATGCTCACCGGGGCCCTCCGCCAGCTCTTCGCCCTGTCCGAGTCCTACCCCGACCTCAAGGCGAATCAGAACTTCAGCCAGTTGCAGGAGGAGCTGACCAGTACCGAGAACAAGATCAGCTTCTCCCGTCAGCACTACAACAACACGGTCGAAAACTACAACACCAAGCTGCAGGTCTTCCCGACGGTGTTGATCGCCAACATGTTCGGGTTCACGCCCGAAGAGTTCTTCGAGTTGCAGGACGCCGCGGCCCGCGAGCCGGTGAAGGTCCAGTTTTGAGGCCGGCTTGCGGATTCATCCAACGGTTCGCGGATAAGCGTCACTGCCGGCTTGCCGCTTCGCGACGAGGAACACGCAAGCCGTCCCGAGTGGTGCACCCGGGACCGCCCGGTGCACCACCGCCCGGATGATCGCTGGAAAACGGGGACGCGATGGCTGTCGACTTCCACATCCTGATGAGCCGCAACCGGCGGAACAGTTGGATTCTGATCTTCTGCTTCATCCTGCTGGTCGCTCTCTTGGGGCTGGTCATCGGGTACGCCACCGGCGCCCACGCGGCGGGCCCGCAGGAAGCTCCGTACTTCGCGGCTGGCCTGACCGGTTTGGCGGTGATCCTTGCGGTGTGCGGAACCTTGGCGAGCTACTTCGGCGGGGCGTCGGCTATCCTGGCGATGAGCCAAGCCAAGCCCCTCGCCAAGCGGGATGATCCCCAGTTGTACAACGTGGTCGAGGAAATGGCCTTGGCCGCCGGTGTGCCTGTGCCGCGAGTCTACGTCATCGACGACACCGCTCCCAATGCCTTCGCCACTGGCCGCAATCCGCAGAAAGGCATCATCGCGATCACCACGGGCTTGCGCAACAAGCTCACCCGCGACGAGCTACAGGGCGTCATCGCTCACGAACTGGCTCACATCCGCAACCTGGATATCCGCTTCGCTTTGCTCATGGCTACTTTGGTCGGTGTGGTCGTGCTGCTGTGCGATATGTTCTGGCGGTCCATGTGGTGGGGCCGGGGCGGCATGATGGGACGCCGATCGTCCCGGCGATCAGGGGGCAACAAAGGCGGTGGGGCGGCTGTGTTGATTATCATGCTCATCGCCGTCGTGCTGGCGATCGTCGCCCCCATCCTGGCCAAGATCATCGAGATGGCCTTCTCCAGACAGCGCGAGTACCTCGCCGACGCCTCCGCCGTGGAACTCACCCGCAACCCGGACGGGCTTGCCTCAGCCCTCGCCAAGATCAGTGCCGACCCCGAGGTGCTCGAAGTAGCCAATCGGGCCACCGCACCCCTCTACATCGTGCACCCCATCAAGCATTTCGAGGATCGGGCCAGCTCCGTTTTCGACAGTCACCCGCCGATCAAGGATCGCATCCGTCGGATCGTTGCGATCAAAACCGGCTCCGAGACATGAGACGATCGGCGGCCGGACGAGCGCTGGTGCGTATCGGGCAGAACGCGACTACTTGCGACACCATGCCTGCTGTTGCCGGGCCCAGTCGCGCAGGTCGGGCGGTAGCTCGGGGGCGTCAAGAGCACGCTGGTAGGCGGGGATGGCTTCAAAGTCACGGCCAAGTCGCCTGAACAGCTCGCCCAGCAGATACCAAGCTGAGGGGGTGTTGGCGGCGTTGATTTGGTTGATCAGCAGGGCTCTCTCCAAGTGATCGGCGGCCGCACGCTGCTGCTTCGCTTCGAGCAGGATCGACGCCCGCATGCGCTCGATTGACTCGGACAACTGGGCGGGCAGAAGACTGTCTTGGACCAAGTCGGTCAGGAGCGGGGCGGCCTGTCGGTTCTCGCCTCGACCACGAAGGATCAGGGCGAGTGCCAGTTGTACGTAAGGCCGCTGGTAACGATTGAAGTGCCCCGTGGCCAGGGCCTCGGCAGTGCGGGTGGCTAATTGCATCTCCACGTCCGCCTGATTGCCTCCCGGGCGAAGGGGCGGACGCCACCGTTCAAGATAACCCATCACGCGGGCCAGACGCGGGTCGTGAGGCAGTACGGCCCCTTTATCCCTCTCGATCCAGGATGCCCGCAGGTGCAGCCACGCGATGGCCTCGTCGCTCTGTTGCCGCCAGCGGTAACAGGTGAGGGCCAGTGCGTAACGGTCGGCGGCGTCAAGGTCGCGAGGATCGCTCTCCGGGGAGAAACCCTCGGGCAATGATAGCCGGGGCGACCGCAGGACACGATCGCGCATGTCCGGGGGAATGAACACATCCTCGGCAAAGTCGCTGTCGTACCCGCTGTAGCCGCAACGCGGACAAGTGGCGATCCGGTAGTACTCGGGTTGAGGGCCCAGCGATCGAGCGAACAGATCCCGGTCAATTCCCCCGCGGGTGTTGGCGTTGATGCACGCCACATCCACGAAAGCCTGGCGGCATACCGGGCAGGTCAGCTCGCGATCCATGAGTTGGGAGAGCGGAGCGTCGGACGCTGTCCCCAGCAGGGTGATCAGCAGGGAGCAGCTCAGCCAACCCGCGAGGCGGGTTCGGAAAGCATGCCGGGATCGGGCGGCAGTCTGCGGGTGTGGGCGAATGGGCCCCGGGGGCGGTGCAGTGGTCAAGCGGGTTTCCGGACGCGTTCCTGGTTGATGCTGGGCCATGGGCGGCAGCTTCATGCCCACCGCGGCCGTCGACAGAAGATCAGGCCAAGCGCGAGCAGGCTGGCCATGCCGGGCTCGGGAACCGGGAGTGCCCGGCTGGTGGCATTGGTCATCTCGGCGGGCATGACCTCCTGGAGCATCGTGGGCAGCAGCAGGCTCTCAAACAGATTGCTCGATGGCTCCTCGCCGAGCAGGGCCGAGAGAATCGTATTGCTGACCAGCTTGGAGGCGTCGTTGGAACTGATGGGTTGGCCCGCTCTGATGCGGGCGCTGACCTCGTCGAAGGTCTCGGTAAACGCCGCCACTTTGGTCGCCTCCTGACTGAACTTGGCGAACGGGTTCTGTGTGCCGGTGGCGTCAAAGAACGGCTGGGTGAGTGCGGCAACCGCGTCGGCGTAGACGTTGCCGGAGATCACGATCGGGCCGATGTCGAAATCGAGAGATCCGTTTTCCGTGAGGCCGAAACCGTCGGTGGTGTAGGTGCCCCGGTTGGAGATTTGCAGGGTCAGGTCGTAGAAGCCGAGGGCGTTCACTCGCGTGTCGATATCGAAAAGCATGCTGCCCTGGGCGACGAAATCCTGGAAGCCGTAATTGGCATCAAACGTGTAGCTGAGCGGTTGGCCGACGTTCGCGAGGGAAAAGTGAGCGGAGGGCAGGCCGCGGGTGGTATAACCGGTCTGCAGCGAAACGGTCGTTGGGGCGGTGTCGCCAAGGGTCAACTCGGCCAAGCCGAGCCGGAACGTCCTTGAGTTGTAGTAGGCGGAGGTATTGAAATCGTATCCGTTGCCGAGCAGATTCTTCTGCAGATCAAACTGATAGTCGAGCAGGTTGAGGCCCCAGAGCAGGTTGTCCTGCAAGTCAGCCCGAACGGTCGTGGCGGGAATCGTCGCACACATCAGCGAAACGAGTGCAATGGCCCATGTATGATGCTTGGTTCGCATGTGGGGTCTCCCAAACGCCTCGTCGGCAAGCCCTGATGGCGGTACAACCGCACCGCGCCAAGGGACAAAGGCCGTGACCGGGACGCGTCTCGTCAATCCGTTTATTGACCTAACACTCTACCTTCAGTGTGGCAACCCGAGGCCGCGGCGTCAAGCCACGGCGGCGTGCCGGTGACACTGAGGCAGTGCTCTATCATCGGCGATCGTGACCGCCCCGTTGACCCTGGGGCCGAAAAAGCGGCCTGCCACGGGACGCCGGGCCCCGGCCCGGCCGGGCCGCCTGAGCACGGATGGGCGGCCCGCGAGGGCCATCGTTTGCATTAACGTTATATTTAGCAATGCGTTATGAGTGATCCGGCCATGCCGCGGGAGACCCTGCTCCCCGGGCCGTCGAGTCACGGTCTTGGGCTGCCACCTTGGGTCACATGTGTCCGAGTCGTTCGATGAACCGGAGGATGCAGCGCGTGCCGGCGACGAAATCGGCCACATGGAAAAATTCGTTGGGGCTGTGCAAGTTGCAGTCGGGCACAGAGAACCCGAGCATCAGGCTGTCGGCCCCGAGAACCTCCTTGAACAGCGGGAGGATGGGGAGGGTTCCGCCTTCGCGGGTGAGGACCGGGGGGCGACCGAAACTGTCGGCCAGGGCTTGGGCGGCGGCTCGCATGCCGGGCGAGTCGGTGGGGGCCAGATAGGCCGCACAGTGCGAATGGTTGCGGATGGTCAGTTTGACGGTCGGGGGGCAGACTTGGCGGACGGCTTCGTCGAAGGCAAGCGAGATGGCGTCGGGGTTCTGGTTGCCCACCAGGCGCATGGAGAGTTTGGCGGTGGCGGTGGTGGGGATGACCGTGGCGGCTCCTTCGCCGGTATAACCCGCGCACAGTCCGTTGACGTCAAGGGTTGGGCGAGCGGTGCAGCGTTCAGCGGTGGTGTATCCGGTTTCGCCGGATGGACTTGGGCAGCCGGTTTTGGCGACGAGGTCGGCGTCGCTCAGGCCGTGTGTGCCGAGTCGCTGGCGTTCTTCGGGTGTGAGCGGCACGACATCATCGTAGAACCCGGGGATGGTGACGCGGCCCTGATGGTCGCGCAGGGAGTTGAGGATGGCGGCCAGGACGTTGGCGGGGTTGGCCACCGCACCTCCATATTGGCCGCTGTGCAGGTCGCGATTGGGTCCTGTGAGGATGATCTCTTTGTAGACCAGCCCGCGGGTGGCATAGGCGAGGGCGGGGGTCTGTGCGTCGAGCTTGGAGGTGTCGCTGATGACGAGGTAGTCGCAGGCGAGCTCGGCGGCGTGGTTTCGCAGGTAGAGCGGCAGGTTGCGTGAGCCGATCTCCTCTTCGCCCTCGATGATGAACTTGACGCGCACGGGCAGGGGTGATCCGGTTTGCCGCCAGCAGCGCATGGCGGCGAGGTGGGTCATGAGCTGTCCTTTGTCGTCGGCACTACCGCGGGCGAAAATGGCCCCGTCTCGGATCGTGGGCTCGAAGGGCGGCGAATGCCACAGGGCGAGGTCGCCGACCGGTTGCACGTCATAATGCCCATAGAAGAGCAGTGTTGGAGCGGCTGCGTTGCCGGGCACAGGGCCACTGTCCGCTACGACCAGAGGGTGCCCGTCGGTGTCGACCATTCGAGCCTCGATGTCCGCGGCGTCCAACTGGCCGCAGATCCACGCCGCGCACGCTCGCATGTCGGTGGCGTGCTCGCTCTGGGCGGAGATGGTCTCGAAGCGCAGGAAGGCCAACAGGTCGAAAAGCAGGGCCTCCTGTTGCCGGTCAAAAGTCTGGATGGCAGCCTCGGCGGACATGGGTGGTTCTCCTCAAGATGATTGCGGCGTACGAGTAGGGCTCTTGATGGTTTATGGTTTGGCGGCCGGCGAGGAAGCTGGCGGTGCGGGGGAGCAGTCTATGCGCACGCGGAGGTTCTTGATCTCGACGCGTGCGGAGGCCTGCTGCCCCGCAGCGGCGATGCAGATGACTTTGCCGTAGAGCAGAACATTCGCGCAGCGCTGCGGCGGCTCGATGACCGTGTGCAACCGATGACGATGGCTCATAGCGGCCTGGGTGCTGGCCATGTCGCTGTTGAGCTGGACGATCGCCGCGCTGGCTACGGGGCGGTTGCGGGCGTCGAGGACCGCCAGGTGCAGGTTGGCGGTGGCGAGGGTCTGAGCTACCGGCTCGGCGGACGCGGTCACCGCATAGTCAAGGTCGAACTCGACCTGGATCTCAGCGGTGAGTGCCTGCCCGGTCTGATTCTCGATGCGATGGCCGATCTTGAACTCGGCATTGGCGGAGCCCCCGTTGGCCGCCTCGGCCAGGCAGAAGGCGGACCCGTCATTCGTGGCGGCGGCGTCTTCTCGGGCGGTGCCTTCCGGTCCGGGAGTGCGGCTTCCTGCCGTCTGATGGATGTTGAAGAGTCTCTCGCCGGGCAGCAGGATGGGGGATGGGTGGGATTCGCCCTCGGCGAGAACGTGGGTTTGGTTGCCGGGGACGCGGATCTCACCGCCGAAATCCATTCCCGTGCAGCCGGCCGCCCACAAGGCGAGCCCTGCGGCCAAGCCGATGGATGGTGTGGTGGCTCGGTACATGTCTCTTGCCTCCGTCTCGCGAGAGACCTCAGGCGTGCTGTGGTCGCTCGCGGCAGGGTAACATTATCACTGAGGTAACTGAATGTAAACGCGTCGATGATGTTTTGCGGCGGCGATGGGCTGAGGGCGTGATGCCGGCGGTTGAGCGAGGAGTCCCGGTTTTTGTGTGGCGTGAGGGTCGGGCCCGATATGCCGCGTGGATCGGCGGCTGGTGCGTGACCGTTTGCGGGCGGGAAGCCTCATCGTTGACGCGGTCCTCCCGGCGGCACTTCATATCGGGCTGGCCGGTTATCGGGCATGCGAGATCGGCGTAGAACCTCGGGGCGTGCCCCTCGTCGGTTAAAGCCTTCGCCGATGCAGATGAGCCTGATTGCAGCAATCTCTTTGACTCGGGGCGATTCGTTTTGCATGTTTGGGGTGAGTATTTGGCTGATGTGTGGGGTGGGTATCCTCCCCACATGCGGGCGAAGGAGTAGATTCAGACAGCCGATACGCATGATGTGTCTCGGCTCGAGCCTGAGGGGTTCAGCGATGGCAACACAGGTGATGGACAAACAGGCTCTTGACGACGTGCTCAACGAATTGGACATGAGAGCCCAGCAGCGGCAGGAGCACGAGGCGGAAGACAACTACTGGGTGTGCCAGAGGCGGTATCCGCGTCATCCGTTTCGGTGCGGTTGCGTGGTCCGATTTTTGCCGGCGGGCTACTCGACGGTGTCGGAGTTGTCCGGCCGAACGCGGAACCTGTCGCGGACAGGGTTGGGCGTCCTGGTGCGGCGGGTGTTTGGCCAGGGCGAACCCATTGAGGTGGAGATCCTGCCACCCGGTCGCCCGGCGATGTTCATGGGCGGGGTGGTGCGTTTTTGCCGGTACGTGAGCAGGGGTTACCACGAACTGGGGATCGAGTTGAAGGTGTCGGCACCCAAACCGATCTTCTCTGCCAACCCCACGCAGGCTTTGCGTACGCTGGATTGGCTAAGCCCGCAGCCGACGATGCCGACGCGGTGACGCGAATTTGCCGGAAAGGGCCGACTACACGCAGCGATGGCGTTCTTCCTACCGTATCTGTCGGCATGTGCTCAACTGACTGGGGCGATGGGGATCTGATGAGTTTGTCCACGGGGGCCGTGTGTCCTTCCCGGTGAATACCGGGCAGGCTTGTTGGCGGCTTTCTGGGAGTGTATATGCCGTCCACGTACGTCGACTACGCAGCATTGGACACCTTGCTGAACGATCTTGACGCACGTGCGCTAACGGGCGGAACAAGAACCTTCCCGATTGGCGAAGAATGCCGTCGGTTGCGAGTGCGTCACTCGTTCCGGGTCAACTGTATTGTCCGGTTTTTGCCGGGCGATTCCAGCACGGCGACGCAGATCATGGGGCGTACGCGGAATCTGTCGCAGAACGGCTTGGCTTTGCTGGTCCGGCGTGTCTTCGCGGTGGGTGAGCCGGTCGAGGTTGAGGTCCACGTGGTGGGCCGGCCCAAGCACTTTCTGGCCGGGTTGACGAGCTTCTGCCGCTACGCGGGGCGAGGATATTATGAGGTGGGCGTTCGTCTTCAGACAGCCTCGCCCCATCCGGTGTTCTCGGCTAATCCGGCCGAGGCGATCCGTGTTCTCGATTGGCTGAAAGGCCGTTGGCCGGCCTTGCACACTCCCAGTCCACAAACCGCCAGGGCAACCGTCTGACTCGGCCATCATTCCGATGTGGCCTCGGGCCACCCAATCCCAAACAAGTCATCGCGCCCGAGCAGAGCCGGGCCCATGCGGAGCGCCGACCGCGCAGAGCCGCGAGCGTGAGGGAGCGGTGCCTGTGCGTGCCGGGAATTCAGCGGAGTCGTGACCGCGAAGAACCGCTTCTTTACGGGCGCGGCTTTGAAATACGGGCGCGGCTCTGATTGCGTCCCCGGTCGCCACGGCTCGGCTGTCTTCGACGCTGAGCTCAGACCAAGCGAGCTCGCCGAAGTCGGGGGGCGACCGCTACCGTGCTGCCGGTCGCCACGGGGGGCGACCGCTACTGAGGCTCCGGTCGCCGCGGGGGGCGGCTGCTACGGTGCTGCCGGTCGCCACGGGGGGCGGCTGCTACGGCGCTGCCGGTTGCCACGGGGGGCGACCGCTACTGAGGCTCCGGTCGCCGCGGGGGGCGACCGCTACGGTGCTGCCGGTCGCCACGGGGGGGGGCGGCTACGGCGTGGCACCGGCGTCTCGCCGGCTGTGATTTCGTTCCGACTCGATCAGCAATCCCCACCGTTCGCGCAACTCCGCGCCGCAGGTGTCGGCCATCGGCTCAAATCGCAGCAGCGTCTCGGCCGTCGGTAACTCATCGAGCCGCGCGGCCAGGGCGGCACAGCGCGCCTCGGGCGATACCGGCTCGTGGTACAGGATGATGATTCGGCCGGTGGTTGGTTCCGGCACGGCATCTTGGCGTTGCTCCGGGAAGATCTCCAACGCCCGATCCCCTTGCCTGAGACGCAGGTCGGTGACCTCCCCGGACGCGGGGCTCTGCGATCTGGTCGTCCAGCCTGTCGCTTCCAGTTTCCGGCGCAGCTCGTCGATCACCACGGGCGTCTCCCGTGGGTCTTCGATCAGCCATATTGTCCGATTGTGCTCGAACAGGCCGGATAGAGACAGCATCTGCCGGCACGCAGGCTCATCGGCGAAGGGCACATCGCGGGCCTCGCGGTAGGGGCCGTAAAACCCCTCGGGCAGTTCCTGCAGCAGGCCGTGTTCCTCCTGCCACTGATCGAGCTGCTTGCCAAGGCTGCCTCCGACCTCCTCGGCAATATTCTGGGAAGCGACCCGACGTCGGGCGTTCGCCGACTCGTACCCGACCGTTCGGCTGCGATGCTGCAGCGTCAAGGTCCAATTCAGGCTGATGACCGGCGGCGTTGCGGGGGTGAAGGTATGGGTCCGGTTTCCAGGCCACACGTCGCTGGTGACGTTCACGCGCACCTCCGCCTCAAGTTGCCGATAGGCGGGCAGTGTCGTCTCGTCGATCGTTCCCAGGTCCAGCGTCAGGAGCAGATCCGGTCGACGCGATCCCGGCGGGGGCGACGAATTCGCGGGGAAGTAGTCCACTTTGCGAACGGCGGGCAGTTCGCCGAGCCGATGGGCCAGATCTTCACCGACGCCGTGCATCAGGGGATGGTCGCTGAGGTTCAACAGCGTCAGGTGACCGCACATCAAGGCCGCCTGAAAGCCGCTGGAGACGCTGCTGACCGACGTGCTGTTGCTCTCCGCAGAGAGGACCGACGCGTTCAAGCTGAGCCCTGCCCGTCCCGAGCCCCCCTCGCGCAACATTCTGCCCGTCGCCGCATCGCGCACCAGCGTGAAGGGACTTCGTCCGGCCGAGCTGAGGGGGATGAACTGCACCGCCGCGGCGGCAGCAATCGATATCAGGATTCCTGCTCGAGCCCATACCGGCACCGACGCGCGCGGCTTGAGCAGCTTCCCGAAAACGAGGTACAGGGCGACGAGGAGGGGGCTGACCAGGGAGAAGGTCATTAACCACAGGGCCTTGGTCTGGATTCCGGGTCCCAACACCGGAAAGAATCGATCCCGCCGCAGGCAGTCCAGCAGCAACAGCAGCCAGACGATTCCGAACACGATCAGCAGTGTTATCATCCAGCTCATAGTCGCCGTCGCTTCGCGCGTCTGTGTGCCGTGCGGTTGTCTCCGCCGGATCGCCCGACTTGCCTGCCGGGGGGGCGGCCGCTCGCCCCGCGCGACACATATGTAGTCGGTCGCGGCCGGCAATCATTACAGATTGTGCCGAGAATCCGAATCGCGGGGCCCGTGCCGCTGGCCGTTTGCAGGGCGGCCATGCCCCTTCGGACTTCGTCGACGGGTCTGCCAACCCGCGCCGGCTGTGGATCGGTCGACATCACCGAAAGCCAGCTTGACCGCTGTTGGAAGTACTGGCTGCGGCCTCCCCTGTCAACATCTGTGGTGATCGGCTGCGATCTCGCTCAGGCTACCGGTACCGTGCGGTGTAGGCGGAGAGGCGGTAGAGGGCCTGGTCGCGGCCGGTGGGGTCGATGCGGGCGCGACGGACGGCGGATTCGAGGACGGCGATGGATTGGTCGTAGGCGGTGCGGTCGACGGGGAAGGGGTGGCCGTCCTTGCCGCCGTGGGCGTAGCTGAAGGTGGCGGGGTCGGCGGGTGTCCAGCGGTGAGTGACGTCGTCGCGGCACTGGGGCTCGCCGTAGATCAACTCGGCCAGGAAGGCGAGGCCGCGGACGGCCTGCGGCCCGAGGCCGGGCACGGTCAGCAGGGCCTCGAAGTGCGGAGGCTGCGCTTCGTAGGCGGTGCGGAGCACGCGGCGAAGGCGGGTGAGGTTGATGTCGGCCGGCTCGACGGGGTGATGGGCAGGCAGGAAGAGCGACGGGCCGACGGTGATCTCGCGCAGCAGACGCTCCGGCTCGATGCGGGCGAGTTCGGCACAGAGGCGGCGCGAGGCCTCGGCGGGGCGGGCGGTCATGTTCAGCAGGTCGCCGGGCGCGGGCGGTGAGGCGACGGCGTGGTGGGGCTCGCAGACGAAGTCGGCGAGGGTGCTGCCCAGCCAGTGGTATCGGCGGGCGTAGCCGGCGTCGGGGTTCATGCCCTGCTGGACGACGCACCATTCGTTGGCGTCGGTGAAGAAGAAGTGGTGGGTGTAGACCTGGTAGCCATCCTGCACGGCGGTGCTGTCGACCTTGGCGGACATGCGCGAGGCGTAGACAAGGCGGTCGCCCTGGAGGCTGCGGTGGTCGGCGACGCGGGCGATCTGCTCGGGCGTCTTGCGGGAGGCACCGCCTTTGCCGCCGGCGACGTGGATGCCGAGGTCGGGGCCCATGCGGCGGTAGGCCTCCTTGAGGGCCCCGCAGGTCACGGTGGTCAGGCCGCTGGAGTGCCAGTCGAAGCCGAGGGTGCAGCCGAAGGCCTGGAACCACAGCGGGTCGGAGAGGCGGCGGAGCATCTCGGCGGGGCCACGGTCCTCGACGATGAGCTGGGTAACGCTGCCGGCCAGGCGGTGCATGCGCTCGAAGAGCCAGCCGGGGGCCTTGCCTCCGTGTAATGGTAATTGTGCGGTACGACGGAGCATGAGATACGCCTCGACCTGACCCATCCGCGGTCACAGGCAATCATACCAGCGGGGCAGAATAGTGACAGGCACCGGGGGAGCGAGGTGTCCTGAGCCGTGGACTTGGCCTGCATCCGAGGCCGGCGCGTTTCTCAGGCATCGCCGGGCGAAGCCGGTCCGCATTGGGCCCCGCGGTGGCCGTCCTGGCGTCGGCGGATGGCATGTGACGCCCATACCATACAGCGGCGGGCCGGCGGATCCACCGATACACCGGTCCGGTCTCACGCGGATCCCGGGGCGACCTTGACCCCCGCCTGAGGGATGGTTATTCTGCCGGATCGTTCGACCCCCGGCGCCCCGGCTGAATCCTTCCGGTCGCCCGGCTGTGGGTGTGATTGGTTCCGTAGCTAGGTTCCTTGTTAAGCAGGAGAAATCGCAATGGCACTGCGCGTAGGCATCAACGGTTTCGGTCGGATCGGTCGGCTTGTGATGCGGTCTGCCCTGGCCGATAAGGACATCGAGTTTGTGGGCGTCAACGATCTGGTGCCCGCGTTCAACCTGGCCTACCTGCTGAAGTACGACAGCACGCACGGTCGGGCCAAGGCGGAGATCACCAGCGACGACGAGAACATCATCGTCAACGGCAAGAAAATCAAGTGCGTGTCGATGCGTGATCCCGCGGAGTTGCCCTGGAAGGCCCTGGGCGTGGACTATGTGGTCGAGTCGACCGGCCTGTTCACCAACCGCGAAGGGGCCGCCAAGCACTTGGCTGCCGGGGCCAAGCGGGTACTGATCTCGGCTCCCGCCAAGGACAAGGACATTCCGACGTTTGTTCTCGGTGTCAACGAAGAGAAGTTCAATCCCGCGACCGATTCCATCGTCTCGAACGCGAGCTGCACGACCAACTGCCTGGCACCGGTGGTCAAAGTCGTGCTCGACAACTTCGGCGTGGCCGAGGGGCTCATGACCACCATCCATGCGATGACCGCCACCCAACCGACGGTGGACGGGCCGAGCAAGAAGGATCTTCGCGGCGGGCGTGGTGCCAGCCAGAACGCGATTCCCGCGTCGACCGGTGCCGCCAAGGCGGTCGCCCTGTGCATCCCCGAGGTCGCCGGCAAGCTGACCGGCATGGCCTTCCGTATCCCTACCGTGGATGTCTCCGCGGTGGACCTCACCATCCGCACCGAGAAGGCGACGTCCATGAAGGCGATCAACGCCGCCATGAAGGCCGCCGCCGAAGGCAAGATGAAGGGCTATCTGGGTTACACCGAGGAGCCGGTGGTCAGCAGCGATTTCATCGGCTGCTCGCTGTCGAGCATCTACGATGCCACCGCGGGCATCGAGCTCAACGACCGGTTCTTCAAGCTGATCTCGTGGTATGACAATGAGATGGGCTACTCCTGCCGGGTCATCGACCTGTTGAAGTTGATGGCTCGCAAGGACGGCCTGTTGAAGTAAGTGTCCGGTCCGCGAGGATTATTCTGAAGCCAATGGCCGCTTGCCTCCGCCCTGCGTGGGGTAAGCGGCCTATCTTTTTGTCTGGCGTGGTGGGTGGCCCATCGGTCGGCTTGCGAGGCTGCCGCGTGTTGTAGAGCGTTCGCGTCGCGCCCTGCTGTAGGTTATCATGCTCCCGCCCGGCAGGTAGCTGGCCAACTTCCTGTGATTCTTTCGAGAGGTGCTGCATGTCGCAACATTCTGAGCTGGATCGGCGGACTTTTCTGCAGGGCGGCTTGGCGACGGCGGTGGGGGCGGCTGTCCTGTCGGCCGGCGGCCAAGCGGCCTCGGCGGCGGAGAAGACTCGTCCCGTGCGGGTCGGCGTCGTCGGTTGTGGCGGGCGCGGGCAGGGTTTGTTGGCGGTCCTCCTGGCCCTGGAGGGTATCGAGGTACCCGCCTTGTGCGATATCCACGCCGGCCATCTGGCTGCCGCCCAGGATCGAGTCGAGAAGGCCGGCCGGAAGCGTCCCGAAGGATACTCAGGCGATGAGGATGCCTATAAGCGGTTCATGGACCGCGACGACCTGGAAGCCGTGATCATCGCCACGCCGTGGGACTGGCATACGCCGATGGCCGTCTACGCCATGCGGGCGGGCAAGTATGCCGGCGTGGAGGTGCCCGCCGCTTTGACGTTCCAGGAGTGCTGGGATCTTGTGAACACCCACGAGGAGACCGGCGTGCCCTGCATGATGCTCGAGAACTGGAGCTTCCGCCGCGACAACCTCGCGGTGCTGAACATGACTCGCAAGGGGCTGCTCGGGCAACTTGTGCATTGCCATTGTGCCCATTCGCACATGTGCATCGACCACTGGTTCTGGGACCGCCAGGGCAACCCGCGCTGGCCCGCCCGGTATCTGATCGAGCGCAATGCCGACCAGTATCCGACGCATTCGCTGGGCCCGGTGCTCAGTTGGATGGACATCAACTGCGGGGATGCCTTCGACACCATGACCTCCACCGCGACCAGTTCGATCGGGATCAACGCGTACTTTGCTCGCACCTTGGGGCCGGACCATCCGTTGGCCAGGCAGAAGTACGCCCAGGGCGATATCGTGACCTCGGTCGTGCGGACGAAGCGTGGCCGGTCGATCGTGATCAACTACGACATGCAGCTTCCGCGGCCATACGACAACCGCTGGCTGATTCAGGGCACGCTGGGGCTCTACGACGAGGTACGCAGCTCCGTGCACCTTGTTGAACGCACGCCCGAGCCACAGCAGCACAACTGGGAGCCGTTTGCCCCGTACCAGGAGGAGTTCGACCACGCGTGGTGGAAGGCCATGGGTGCCGACGGGGCTGTGGCGACGCACGGGGGCACGGACTATCTCGAGTTGCAGCAGTTTGTCAATGCGGTGCGCAGACGCACGTCGCCGCCGATCGACGTGTACGACTCGGCGACGATGTGCGTCGTCATCCCCGCGTCGGAGCGCTCCATCGCCGATCGCGGTGCGCCGATCGAGTGCCCGGACTTCACCCGCGGCAAGTGGCAGAGTCGCAAGCCCACGTTCGCGATGGAGGCGTGACCACCTGCCGCTTGCGGCTTCGCGAATCCCGCCAAGTCCGGGACATGCGGAAGCGATGGCGCTATAATGTGGGACAGCGGTCCTTGCAGGCCGCGTCAGGGACACTGGAATGCCGTCGTTTGGTCAGGGTGTAACTCGCCATCCGCGGGCGAAATGACCAGTGGCGAAGCACCAATGACCCATGAAGTCCGAATGACGAATGCCGAACACCCGCAACCGCAGCCGGCGTTCGGGTTTCGGGCTTGGTCATTGATTGGTCGTTGGGCCTTGGACATTCGCCGTTTGGCCCCAGGAGCCGGGCTGGCCGCGAGTCACGCCCATTTGCTAAGGAGTCACTCATCATGCCACGCATCGGTACGATCATTGCGGCGGGAGCGAAACTGGGGCAGATGTACGCGGAGCGGTTGCTCGAAGGCGTCAAGCAGGAGAACTACGCCCGCTTCGCCGCCCCGGGGGGAGCGGTGGTCAAGTCCAACCATGCGGCGTTCGTTCTGGGGCACCTGTCGCTCTACCCGATCCGCACGATGCAGTGTCTGAACCTGCCGGTCGGGCCGACCCAGTTCCCCGCCTCCTACGAGGCTCTGTTCAAGTTCGGCGTGGAGTGTCAGGACGATCCCGACGGTCGGATCTACCCGCCGCTGGCGGAACTGCGTGCGATGTTCTTCGATGCCTACAAAGCGGCAATCGCGGCGATTGAATCGGCGGCGGATGAGCCCTTCGACGCGGTGAACCCCGCGGAGGGCCGACTCCGCGAGCTGCTGCCCACGGTGGGAGCGGCCCTGAACTTCTACCTCATCGGCCACGTCCAGGTGCACCTCGGGCAGCTCAGCGCCTGGCGCCGAGCCATGGGCCTGCCGCCCGCGTGAGCGCTTGGGCGGGAGGGATTGCTGCTCTTCCGGCCCCGAGGGGCTGCCGCCCGTGCGGTCAGTGCGTATCGCGGATGGAGCAATTCACGACCCATCGTAGCGGTCGCCCCCCGTGGCGGCCGGCGTATTCCTTGCGAGTTCACCGGCCACCGGGGGCGGCGGCCGCTACGCCATTGCGCGAAATGCTCCAAACTCCGCCTCGCCGTGCAACACGCACGCCTGCCCGCCCATCAACAGGGCGCGGACGCGGTACTCGCGGATCGAAGAGAGGACTCTGCGTATCGGGCTCGGGATCAAGAGAGCCTCCCAGCAGCAAGAACGCCGCCCAGAGTTTCTCGCTCTCCAGCCAACGCTCGGCCGGGCTCAACCGGTACCACTTTGCCCATTCCGCTTCAACCAGTTCTCGCGGATGGAGCATGCCGACACGGTGGCCGACGCCCGTTGGTCGGCTACCCGGCGGTCACCACTCCGGCACTTGGTCGGACTGGGGGTTGGCCGGTGGCTGGGGGTTGACGGCGGTGCCCGCATCGGGCACTCCCTGCCGCAGGAAGATGTAGTAGAGTTTGCCCTCGGCGAGCGTGCGTCCGGCGAGTTCGCCCACCTCCGGGCCGGTGCCGAGGAAGAAGTCGCATCGGCCGGCCGCCCGGATCGCTCCCCCGGTGTCCTGGTCCAGGGCAAACCCGTGGTAGCTGTGGTTGCGGATACCTCCGTCGGCGGTGCGGGCCGGTACCAAGGTCTGCAAGTACGCGACACAGGCTCGCGGATAGACCTCTTTGTCCGTGGCGATCGAGCGGAATGGGGTCACCGGGACATTCAGGCTACCGAAGGGGCCGCCGGTTCGGGGCGTGAAGAACACGTACCTTGGGTTCTGCGGCAGGATCTGTTCCAGTTGATTGGGGTTCTGCTGGAAGAAGCGGATGAGGCCCTGGAGGGAGAGCTCACTGGGGGTGATAAGCCCCTGGTCGACGAGGGCCTGCCCGATGGAGGCGTACTCATGCCCGTTGTCGCCGTGGTAGCCGATGTCGAAGAATCGTCCGTTCTCGAGGCGCAATCGGCCGGAGCCCTGCACGGTCACGATGTAGGCCTCGAAGCGGTCGCGGAGGTAGCACAGTTCGAGTCCACGGCCGGCGAGGGCCCCGCGTTCGATTTCGGCTCGGGCCAGGTAAGGCCCGCCGCCCTTGCGTTGGTACTTGCCGGTAGCGGGGTTGAGTTCCAGGTCATCGGGGCGTTTGTACAGTGGGTAGCGGAACTCGCCGTCCGGCTTCATGCGGGCGTCGAAGATGGGGCGATAGTAGCCGGTGTACAGAACCGTGCCGTGATCGTCGCATCCCCGCGATTGGTAGATGTCGAACCGTTCCTTGATCGTCGCGTCCAGTTCCTCGCCGGAGCGGGCGTTGCGGATGACCTCGATGAACGCCTCGATGCTGGCGACCGCGTGGTCATGGCTGATGTCGCCGTAGGGGAAGAAGGCTTTGGAGGACGGTTTGGTCATGTACTCCAGGCTGTTCATGGCTGCCTGTTCGAGCCCGGTACGGTGGGCGAACCCGCCGCTGAAGTCGGGCCATTGGCTCGGGTCGGTCAGCTTGACGAGGGCCAATTCCCCCGGGGGCAGTTGGCGATAATAGTCGGGATCCTCCGGCGGGCGGGCGATCTCTTCCACCGGTTTGTTGCAGCCCGCGAAGAGCCCCAGCAGAATCAGTCCCGCGCCCCAGCATTGACGTGTGCACACCACCGCGTGTCCTCCATGACCAGAATTCGCGCTCCGCGTGGCCAGACGCTTCAGGCCCCCATAACGCTGACCCGGGGAGAGAGCCTGACTGTCCCGCGATTGACCGATGACTGAATCACAGCCCGACGGCGATACGGATCGGCTGGCCAGCCGCGCCCGGGACCGCCCGATCAGTTCCCGCCGGGGTTCATCCTACAAGGTATGCGCAGTTTTGTCGTTGCCGGACCGCGCAGTCTGTCCTGTTTATCGGTCGGTGGCTCTCGTTTGGGCGAGCGGAAGCGGACCGACCGGGCGGCTTCATTGAAGAGAATGGCCTCGCAGCAGCGGGGAGCCGATATTCCCGCAGGGAGGATTGCCTTGTCGGGTTGCCTTGGTTGGCTGCCTGGGCAGTGCTTCCGGGGCGCATCCGAATTTCAGGGGCACTGGGTGGCACTGGTCTGTACCCAGACCAGTGGCTGTCCGCATTGGGCCACGGGTCGGAGTACCGACGCATGCCACCCTCGATACTTCGCCTTTGGCAACTTGCCACTGAACGGCGGATGCACCCGTGGTTCCGCGTCTTCTGGGAATGGCGTTGCCGCGTGCCTTTGCATCGGGTAGATTTCCGCGTCTGAGACTTCTGCCCGGGGTGAGGGGGGCTTGTGCGCTCTGGCCGCCAGGCCAAACGCACCGAGGCGAGCGGGCGGTTCGTGGAGAACGACACACGTGGCCGGTGAGTTTGGACAGCGACACATCATCTGCGTTTTCGGAAGCTACTCGGCTGAACCGGCGGCTCCACTCTACCGGCATGCCTATCAGATCGGGCAGGCGCTGGCCAGGGCAGGCTACATCGTGGCCAACGGGGGATACGACGGCACCATGGAGGCCAGCGCTCGCGGAGCGAAGGATGCCGGGGGGCTGACCATCGGCGTGACCTGTTCCGCGTTCAACAACGCCCGCGGCAGGATTCTCAGGGCTAACGCCTACATCGACCATGAGATTCACCATGAGCACCTGCTGCGGCGGATCAAGGACATGATGTACATGTCGTCGGCCTACGTGGTGCTCGAAGGCGGGACGGGCACACTGACCGAGTTGGCTCTGGTCTGGGAATATGTCTGCAAGCATCTGATCACACCGCGGCCTATCTTCGTGTTCGGCGATTTCTGGCGGCCGACGGTCGAGGGTATCTTGAAGCACCGTCCCAAGAGCGGCAAGTACCTGCACATGGTCAACTCGCCCGAGGAGATCGTGCGAATCGCGGCCGGCACAATCAAAGGCCGACCCCCTTGGCTCACCGACTCCAATTCGCTTGCACGCATTCAGTTGCCTGATACACCTCACGATTCGCGAGCAGAGCAATCGCGCGGCCTGTGAGCAGTGTCACACGGATGCTCTCTCGCTCGCGGCAGCGGGGCTGGGCCCGATGAGGTTTTCGACGGCGCAGCACGTGTCGGCGAGCGGATTGGCGCGCCGCATTCGCTGGGCCAGGGCTTGGCAGCGGCTGCGGACCGCGGGCGATTGAAGGAGTTTACGCAGTCGCCAAGCGACGAGGCGGGGCAGGTAGGCAGAAGGGGGGACCATCGCTGCGACCCCGAGGCGGCCAAGCCGATCGGCGTTGTCGGGCTGGTCGCAGGCGAAGGGCACGATGAGTTGGGGGATACCGGCCGCGAGGGCCTGGGCGAGCGTGCCCACCCCGCCGTGATGCACGATGGCCGCCGCCCTGGGCAGCACCCGGCTGAAGGGGATGTAGTCGAAATGGCGGACGCCCGGCGGCAGCGATTCGGGCAACTGCTCGCGGTGCTTGGTCAGCAGCAGGCCGCGGAGGCCCAGACGCTGGCAGACGCGGACCGAGGTCTCGAAGAAACGCCGACCATGCTGCATGGCCGAGCCGGGCGTGAACACGATCGGCGGTTCGCCAGCGTCGAGGAACTCGCCGACGCCCGGCGGCATGGGCTCCAAGTCGCGGGCGTCGCACAGCGGGAAGTCGGTCAGCCGGGTTTGCGGCGGCCAGTCGGGTTGCGGCATGCCGAACCAGCCCGGGAACAGCCCTAACACGCATTGCGGCGAGTTCCACCATTGATCCAGCAGGCGACTGATGGGCGGTAATCCAAGCTCAGCCCGAAAGGCGTTTACGTCTGGGGCGAGCATGCGATCGGCGACCAGCACGTCCACGGCAGCGTACAGAGCCTGCAGACAGGACCGCGGCATCCATGCGAGGTTGGGCAGGCCGGCCATAATCGAAGGCCGATACGCACTGCGGATCATGGATGGCTGAAGATGGATCGTGGCCAGGGAAACCGCGAGCTTCTCCTGGGCGATTCGGGCTCCAAAGGCGAACCCGCATGCGACCACCACCGTCTGCCCGGGGATGTGTCGGTCGGCAATGATCTCGTACAACGGCCGCAGCAGGGGGATGGCCACTTGCCGGGCGAAGACCTCGAAGCCCTTGCGCGGGTTCCACAGGTTGGGGTTCTCGATGACCGCGTCGTAATCCTGGGCGGTGCCCACGGTTACGAGATCCAGACCGGCTCGATTCACCAGGTCGCTGAAATACGCGCTGGTGATGACTGTGACCTCGTGGCCGCGAGCCTGAAGGCCCTGCCCAAGCCATAGGAAAGGATGAAGGTCTCCCGCACTGCCGATTGGTGTCAACAGCACCCGCATGGTCCCACCCCCGGGTTGACCTGGCGTCGCGGTCAAGTCGGATCCTGCAGAGACGCGGCCAAGTCGTCCATGAGTGCGTCCATGGTATGCGAGGGGATTCGCGTTTCATAGTAAGTCGCGGTCAGGTGCAGTCGTTCGCCGGTGAGGTTCAGGTCGACCGCGAAGCCGGAGAGCGGTGGAGGGATGCCGATGCCATACACTTCGTCCCAGGTCGCCCCACAGAAGGTGGGGGACGCGGTGGGTGAGGCCCCGGAGAAGCCGACCTGGATGGACGGCGGGGTCCCGAGGGCGACCGGCAGGGCGGAGGCGCCATCCGGCCGCATGTTGAGGTACATGGCGTCGGCCAGGGCCGCGATGGGCAGCCGGGCCACAGTGCGGACGGTCAGCAGGTGACGGACGATGCCACCGGACGCCACGATTTGCTCGGTCTGGCGGTGGAATTCGTCGGCGACGGCCCGGCGATTGTCCGCCAGGGCGACGGGGACGCGCATCGGTAGGCCGCTGAAGAAGTTCTGGCAGACGGGCCCGCGCTGCCGGCGTTTGCGGTGGTCGAGCAAGTTGAGCGTGGAGTAGGTGTCGCCCGCTCGCGGCCGGTCACCCATCACCCGGTGCAATGCACGCAGGGCGGTAGCCCGCACGAAATCGCCGAACCGGGCAAAACCGCAGACGCGCAGCGAGGCCTCCTGGGTCTGCCGCGTCTGGTCAGGTGTCAGCAGGCGGACTGTATGACGGATCCGGCCGAGGGGCAGGCGGATGGGCTCGCTCGGCAGGAAGAGATCGTGCGGAGGCCGCGGCTCGCGTTGCCCCCGGCTGGCGGTCAGCGTTCGCCACTGCTCGCGGAGGCCGCCGACGTTCGTCAGGCTCTCGAAATCCTGCCGGCGTTCATCGCCGAGGCTGCTCAGGTCGGCCAAGGGTCGGGGCTTGCGGTACAGCTCGTCGATGTCCTCCAGCAGCAGTGTGCTGCCGCGTACGTCCATGAAGGCGTGCGGCCAGCGGACGGTGACGATGTCCCCTTTGGGCAAGCCGCGGAAGATGTGGAACTGCACCGGTGGACGGTGGGTTAGCTCGAGCGGCTCGCGCAGCAGCTCCTCGGTGCGGCGATGGAACTCCTCCTGTGTGGCTGGGGCGAGTTGATGCACGCGGACCACCCGGCGCGGGTCGGGCTCGGGTACGTCGAGCCGCCATCGCGGGTTGCCGGTAATGGGGTGTTGTTCCAGCCGGGCCGCGGTGGCCGGATAGAGACGGTAGATGGCCGGCAGGGTTCGCCGTAGGCCCTCGACGTCGATCGGACCGCGCATGCACAGGTGAACCTGGATGAGAATGCCTGGCAGGCCGAGACGTTTCAGCGCGCGGTCATACGCGAAGAAGACTCGATCTTGGGGATTGGGGTTCGCGTATCGCGCCATGCCCACCGCTGTGATGCCTCCGTTCATGTAACAACGCAGTCTCGCAGCAGCCATTGCGAGAAAAAGCCATGGATCACCGCCGTCGTCCGCCCAGCGGAATCCGAGCGATGAGGATAGGCTCCCGCGACGAGCCCTTCAAGCGGCGACGCGTCAATGCCGGACCGCCCGGATTACAGTGTCGCCTTGTTGCGGGAGCCAACCAGGCCGATTGTGCCCGAGGCCACGCGCCGGATGCACTGCTCCGCGAGGAGCGTGGGCCGCGTACAAACCCCCGCGTGGCACTGCTCTGGGAACAGTGCCACACGGATGGAGAGATACCTTCCGGTCCTGTGGATCTGTTCTACTTCGCGTTCGCCTTCTCGAAGACGACGAAATCCGCACGGAAGGGCGCGGGCCGCAGGGTATGGCGTCCGACGAGTCGCAGGCCGACCGCGTTGGCGAGATCGAGGTACTCCTTCAGCGTGGCAGGCTGTTTGGCCGGCCGGCTTCCAGGGAATACGCGGCGGAGCAGGCCTTTGATGCGTGTGCGAATGCCCGGCGGATAGCAGGAGATGACCAGATATCGGCGAGTCACCCTGGCGAGTTCCTTCATGATTCTGGCCCTGACCTCGGCAGCGGGAATATGGCTGAGAAGCCGATGGCACAGAATCAAGTCGACACTGCCGGTGGACAGATCGATCCGTTCGGCGTTGGTCTGGAGGTATTCGGCCGGAGTCTCGCCCAATTCCTCTTTGGCGAGCTCGAGCATCAGTGGAGACGAATCGGCGAGGATCACCTTCCTCGACGCCTTGGCCAGTATGTCCGCGAGTCGACCGGTGCCACAGGGCAGATCAAGACTGACTTCCAGCGGCCCCAGCCCGGCCACCAACTGATGAAGGCAGGCTCGCTCGCGCTGGTTGACTTTGGCGTGCCTTCCGCTGCGATACCGATCGCGGTAGCGTTCAGCGGCCTGACGTTGCATGAACCGGTCGACGAACTCGTCGTTGCCGGGGGTTGGCTTGTTCATGGATGTTTCTCCGCAGCCAATGATTCTTTTGCAGAGACGAGATGAATGCTCGTCTCATGCGTGCCGCAAGGTGGTATGACAGTGATCCATTGGGCCGATCGCGTCCTTGATGCCATCTTCAGATATACTCGCGGAAGAGTTCCTTGCTCGGCCCCGGGATGACTACGGAGGAGACGAGCAGGCCGCGTTCGCGGACGACCTCCGCGGCGACATCGACTCCCGCGCGGCAGTCGGCGACGGTGCCGGCCATCAGCAGAAAACCCTTGCCCCCGAGGGCCATGGCCAGGTGAATACGGAAGAGGGTGACGGCGGCGGCTTTGGCGGCGGCGTCGGCGGCCTCGATGATGCTCGCGGCGGAGAAGCTCTCGACGATGCCCACCGCACCGGGCCGGCCGTCGGGCAGCGTGACGGACTGCCCGAGAGCCGGGAAGACCGATTCGTGCACGTTAGGCAGGGTGATCTGGTCAATCACTCCGTCCGGGGCGGCAGCCAAGCCCGCGGCCATGCTGGCTCGCACGGCCGCCACGTTGCCCGTCACCACATTCATGTATTTGCCCGAGCAGATCGTTCGGGCCAGCACCAGTTCCACGTCCGCAGCCTTGAGCATCGCGTCCTGAACCAGGTACCCGACGCCCACGCTGCTCAACTCAATCATCCCGATGGCTTCACGCATAGTCTGATGTCCCTTTCATGGGGTATCACGTTTCGATGACCAGGGCGTCCTTGGCACTGCTGACCCGCCCGGTGATGCTGGCATGGAGGACGGCGCCGAGCTGCCCCTCCGGCGGCCGGGCGATGACATCACCCTCCTTCACTTGTGCGCCGCTTTCCACGACCGGTACGGCGGGCGCGCCGGCGTGCTGCTTGAGCGGCAGGCGGACTCGCTGTGGCTTGTAGCTGTCGGGCAAAAGTGGGCCCGTGTTGTTGAAGTCGCTGAGCCCGAGCTTGGTGATCAACCGCTTGAGCGGTGTGCGACGGTTGTCCATGTGCAGCGCGGGGCGGCGTTCGTCGGCGGCCACTTCCCATCGCTTGCCCTCGCTCGCCAGCCGCCGCTTGTTCTGTGCGCAGACGTTCTTGGGATCAAGATCCTCCGGGCAGGAGATCATCGTGCACAGGTTGCACTCGCAGCAGAATTGCGTCCCAATGACGCTTGATTCGCCGGTCTGGCTGTACACCAATGAACGCATCGCCTTGTGCGGCTCGATCGGGTGACCCAACAGATAGCGGGGGCACATCTCGGTGCAGAACGAGCATTGGTCGCAGGCGCTGGCGCCGATCCGGGAGACCTGTTGCCACGAGCGACTGTATCGCCGCACGAGGGTGTGGTCCCGCGGGAGGACGATGAGCCCGCCGGTCGTCTTGGTGATGGGTTCTTCGAGGTCGGTGGACAGCCGGCCCATCATGACCCCACCAACCAGTACCGCAGGGTCGGGCACGGTCGCCCCGCCCGCCAAGCCCAGTGCCTCTCGGAAGGTGGTACCCACTGCTGCCTCTATCGTGACCGGGTTGGCGACGGCGCCGGCGACCGTCAGGAACTTGCGGGTCACGGGGCGGGCACGAGCGATGTTGCAGGCCGTCTCGACGTTGATGACCACACAGCCGACGGCCAGTGGGATCTTGCCGGGCGGGATGACGCGCCCGGTTACGTCGTGGACGAGGACGAACTCGTCGCCGGTGGGATAGCTGTCGTGCAGCTCGGCGATTCGCATCCCGCCGGGCAGCTTGGATCTAAGCAGATCGATGACGTCGTGGTATTTGTGCTTGATTCCAATGACGGCTTCCTGGGCACCGACCAGCCGGCCTGCCTCGGCGAGACCCATGATGACCTCGTCGGGGTAGGCACGGAGCATTTCCTTGTCTTTGTGCAGTAAGGGCTCGCACTCGGCCGCGTTCAAGAGGATGAACTCGGCCTTGGCCCGCAGCTTGACGTGGGTGGGAAAGCCTCCGCCGCCCGCGCCGACCACTCCGCACGATTGAACCTGTTCGACGGTGATTCCTGGCATAGCCGTCACCAAAGACTCCATGCGTATGCCGCCTTGTGGGCGGATCTTCAGTCTGTTGTCTGTTCCCGGAACACACGGGCCGGCGTTGCCCGCACGGCGTTGCCGCGGGGCCGGGGGCGACTCTTCGCCGCTGGGCCGACCCGATAAGGGTACCGAGATGGCGACTTCTTTGCCAGCGGGGCATGTGATTCGGGGCAGAAAAAGGTGTCAGCAGAAAAGGGTGTCAGGATGATTTTTTGGCGGGCAAGGACTTAATTCCAAAGCGTCATCGTACTCGCCAAAAAATCATCCTGACACCCTTTTCTGCCTGCAGGCGACAAGAACGGCCTACAAGCCCATGCCTTCCTTGGTAAAGGTCGAATCGGGAAGGTTGACGTTCAACTTGATGTCCGACATCTGGTAGTGGCCCAGGAGAACCGCTTTGTCGTCGTCGGCGTAGGCCTGGCAGAGCACGGGCAGCAGGAGTTCCTTGTCGATGTGGACGACGAGCACGCGGTCCGGCCAGACTCCCTCCTCACCGGTGTAGGGCAGATGACGCTCGAAGACCAGGGTCTCGCGATCCTTGACCTTGCCGTGCCCCACGAAGGCCAGGGCTTCGAGGTTCTGTTCGCGGGCGAGCTTGGAGAACTTGGCGGTCAATGCGAGAGAGTTCTGCAGACCGAACTGGTCCATGGTGCGCCGAGAGCTTTTCCTGGCGTCTGTGCCGTGGATTGGACGCATGACGTATGGGACGATGAGACGGGCAATGGCCCCCGGCTCAACGACCGCCATCTGCTGCCCGTTTTTGATCCATTGGCCGGCCACGTACAGCACACGCGAGCACTTGTCCGCGTTTTTAATCCACGTCAGCCGCAGGCTGAAGGGGCTCTCGCGAAACATCGCCTCCATGGTCTGCAGGCTGCTGAGCCGTCCGCCGATCAGTTCCTGCTTGGTGAAGGTGCACGTGTAGTCACGCACACTGCGGTCGTAGCGGTCCAGCAGCATGTCGAAGAACCCGATCGGGTCGCGGGCGGCGAAGGCCTCCAGCGATTCAGCCGCGGCGGGAGTCGAGGGAACAGGGGTTGCGAAGGCTTGACTTGGCCGCACCTTGGCTGGGGTCACCTCGGCTGCGGGAGGCAGTCCCTCAACCTCGGCGGTGAGCAACTGGTAACCCTGAATCGATAACCCCACGGACAGCAGAATGCCAAGCAGTATCTGAATGCGTTGCTTACTGAGGCGACGTTTCATGCCCTATCCTGACTGGCAACAGACCCAGGCTGATCAAGCTTGGGCGCGCGTGCCGTCTTCGGCCTTCAAGAATCGCGCAGACGACTACCAAGATGCAACGTCACTGAGGTCATCGCTCTTGCGGAACGGCGCCGACCATCCCTTTGTGTTATCGGCCGCTGCTCCGCCCAAGCTTGACTAAGTGAGACTGCTCTCCTGTCTATGATACCCTCCGCTCGCGATCGGGACTCATCTATGTCACTGGCTATTGGGGTTGCCAGTGTACTCCCGCGCGCGTGTGACCATTGATTCTATACGCAATCGAGAGTCCCGGCAATGAGACGCGAGCGTAGATCTCAAGTGGGCGCCAACTCGTGATCCATGGGCCCACGTCCCCGATCGCGGCCGGGATTCTGGTGTCCGGCGTGGTCATCGACGGGGTGTTGGGCGTGCATCATTTTGCCCCAGGATCAGGGCGAGCAGCGAGTTAAGCGGATCTCGATTGGGAGGTATGGCGGTGCCTGTGTGTGGTGTCGTGCACGGCCGGCCGGCCATGACCATCTTAGGGCGTTTGCCCCATCGCGGTCGATTCGTTCGGCGGGTCGCAGGGAAACTGGAGGGAGCAGATCGTGCCGTCCTTGGCGCTCGAGCACAACGTCACCGTACCACCCAGGCAGCGGACGATCCCATGCACCACCGCGAGGCCCAGACCCAGGTGTTCTCCGCCCGCCCGTACGGTGTCGGTTATGGCAGTGTAGAATGGTTCGAAAACATGGGGCAGATCCCCCTCAGAGATCCCGGGGCCGTTGTCGCCGATTCGCAGAAACACGCTTCGTCCGTCCGCGTCGGTGGCAAGGTCAAAACGCAGCTTGCCGCCCTGGGGCATGGCCTCGCACGCGTTGGTCGCGATGTTCTCGAGCACAACCATGACCGGATGGGGGGGGAGGCTTTTGGCGACGGGTTGCAGGCTGGTTTCCAGGTCGATGCCGCGTTTGGCAAGCCGAGGCTGCCAATCATCCGCGAAACGCTGAACGATGGTGCTCAGGCATTCGTCGGCCTCGATCGCGTGGATGCCTTCGGCGAAAGCCCGCAGTCCCTGGGTCAGCCTGCCGGTTTGTGTCAAGGTGGTGGCGATCGATCGCAATGCCCGGCGCAGGGCTTCCGGGTTGTCCTGGCTGAGGGCGAAGTCGGCGGTGGGGACCAGCCCGCCCAGCAGGTTGCCGAAGTAGTGAGCCACCGCGCCCGCCAGGGTGCCCAATGAGGCCATCTTGGCGTCGTGGGCCTGCGTTTTCATCGCCTGCACGCGACGGGTCACGTCGCGGATGTGCAGAGCAATGCCCACTCGTTCCCCAGGGTCGTCGATGACCGGCGAAATCGAGACAGCCAGATACACCGGGTGGTCCGGCGAGTCGCGGTAGCAGAACTCGAAATCACTCGTCTCGCCCTGATGCAAGGCTCGTTCAAAGAGCCGTTGGGCCACCGCCTGGCGTTCCGCGGGGACAAGAGACGAGATCGGCTGCCCGACGATACTCTCGGTCGCCAACCCTAGAATACGGCTCGCGGCAGCATTGGCGAATCGGATGCACAGTTGCTCATCCGCCGCGATGATGCCGGCGGCGGCATGGGTGCACAGTTGACGGAAGAATGGGTCATCCGGCTGTGAGATCATTGGCCCGCTTTCCTCTTTGGCTCCTAAGGTAACGCCGGAACGCGACTGCGGACGCGCGGCGTGATGAAGTACATGGACTCAAAAACCTTCCCGTCGATCTCCTCGCAAAGCAGCAGCGAGCCAGCCAGATGCCCCTGGTGAGAGGTGCCGGACGGCCCAATGGCGAGGAAGGTCTCCGGGGCCATTGGTGCGCGGGAGGCCAGCTCACGCAATGGCCGAGTGGTCTGTTGTATCTCCTCCTGTACCCAGCCGTCCGGCCCAAGGGTTGGCCGTGGACGCGAGAAGGGTAACACGATCTCCGGCATCACATCGACGACGACCGCGTCGGCATCGGTGAGCGGGATGAAGTACTCGATGCGCAGCACCATGCGGCTGCTGGCGTAGGTTCGACCGGCCATGGTGCCGTCCTCACGAAAGAGGAACAGCGTCTGGTCCCGCATCTGCGGGTCGATCTCGACGGTGAGCGGCAGTCCGTTACGCACGATCTGTTGGTTTGTCGAGATCTCGACCTCTTCCGCGTCGAGGATGGCTTTGATTTGCGGCCACGAAGCAAGCTTTCCAACGCCCAGGCGCAGGCCGTTCTTACGCAGCAGGGCTCGGGTCGTCGCGGCGAACACTTCCTCGTCGAGAGCGTTCCAGATCTTGCCCGACTCGCTGAACGCTCCCTTGCCCGCGCGCACGCGCAGGACTTGAAACTCGATGCTCTGAATGACCAGCGGCCGGTCGTCGATCCCTGCCGGGGCAGGAAAGACGCTGGCCGGCCCCGGAGCCGTGGACGGCGCATGGACACTGCCTTCGATGGGTTGCTGGTCTGGGTCGCGATCCGGCCATCGCCAGAAGCGCCAATCCCCGTCGTGGCAACCGGTGACACACAACAGAGCCCACCCGACCAAGCCGGCCAGGGCGAAAGAATGGACGATGCTTGCCTTGAAGCGGGTTCGCATGAATCGATGGTTAGCCAATCTTGATTGACGCCTGACGATCAGTCGGCTCCACAGTACCAGGCTAGGGTATCGGGCCGAGCCTGTGCGGTGTCAAGCTTTCGTGCCCGGCCTCATGCATCCCAAGACCGCGACGGGGCTAGTATACCATGCCCGGGCCGGTCACGCGTTGTGCATGGCTGCCTTGGCCAGGACGGCCCCGTAAACCTGGGCTGCACCGGCTCGTTTGAGGGCCCGAGCCGCGGCGTGGAGCGTCGCGTTGGACGTGGCCACGTCATCTACGAGGCACAGCCGAGCCCCCCGTACGCGGGCGTGGCGGGCGACGTGGAAGATCCCCCGCACATTGGCTGCCCGCTGCGAGGCCGGTAGCCCCACCTGCTGTCGCCGTTTCCCGCGAACCACGATCAGGGGCAGGACCGGCAGGCTCAACTGCTTGCCTACGGTCGAGGCGAGCAGGGCGACCGGGCTGAACCGGTAGGAGAGCCGTTCCCGCAGGCTGGCCGGTATGGGCACCAGGGCATCAATACTTCCAGCCCATGATCGACCGGCGATGGCATGGGCGAGGAGCAATCCAAGAGGCCGATCGAGACGCTGTTGACGCTGGTACTTGTATCGACGGACCATCGCCCCGATCAACGTGGGGTAGGGGCCCACGCGAGCCAGTCCATCCAACGCGGAAGACTCGCGTCGACACAGCCGGCAGCCGGCCGGATCCAGAAGATGCGGCTCCGCGGCGGCTCCACATCGCGGGCAGTAGGGGGTACTGGTGGCCGCCAAGAGAGCCGTCGTGCAGGTCTCGCACCACGGCGCGTCCTCGCCCAGAGGCTGGTCGCAGCCCGGACATCCTCGCGGGAGAACGAGATCAAGCAGGGTTTGAAGCCGCTGCAGGATGCGACTGTAAGTGGAGGGCGACGGCATGACCGGATATTCTCCGCTATGGAACGGGCCGGGAAAAGGGGGGGCTCAGGATGCGTGGCTTGAATAAAGTGTGCGCCGGTGACATAATTTCGTCGCGTGAATTATTCCGTTCCTGCTGTCGGATTCAGGTCCGAGGACTAAGCGGGCCGGCAAGGGGTCGAGGCAAGTCGCGGCGTCGGGAGTGCTGAGTATGGCAGGCAGCGTTCAGTGGTCTCAGAGCGATCGAGAGTCGGCGTGTCGGCTCCATGCGGTGATACTGGGATTGAGCGGTTTGATGCTCTGTCTGTCGTTTGTGCCGTCGGTCTTGGCCCAGGCGCCGGCCTCGCCGGTCATGACCGTGCCGGTCGACAAACGGATGGTCCCTCTCACCATCACACTGGTTGGCTCCGTAGAGCCGAATACACGGAGCGTGATCGCCAGCGAGCTGGCCGGCCTGGTGGATGAACTCGCGGTGGACGAGGGCGACTGGGTTGACCGGGGCACGGTGCTGTGTCGTCTGCGGAATACGACCCATCGCTTGGCGTTTGAGCAGGCCCAGGCTCAGTTGGCGCAGTACGAAGCGGAATTGGCGGAGCTTGAGGCCGGGACTCGCAAGGAGGATCTTGATCGGGCCCGCGCAGAGATGGAGGAGGCCAAGACGATCCATGAGAAGTGGGAGCGTGAACTCGAGCGGGTGCAGGGGTTGCGTGAGCAGAGTTCCGCCAGCTTGAAAGAGTACAACGACACGAGGGCGGACACGGCGGCGGCCCGGCAACGGTACTTGCAGGCGGTTGCCCGGCACGAGCTGGCGGAGGCGGGGCCGCGGAAGGAGACGATCGCCCGTGCCCGTTTCGTGGTCGAGGCTCAGCGGGTCCTTCTGGCGCGGCTGAAGTACGATCTCGACCAGACGGTGATCCGAGCGCCTTTCGCGGGGCATGTGGTGCGCAAGCATGTGGAAGTGGGCCAGTCGGTATCGGTGGGCGGCCCGGTGGTGGATCTGATTGATCTGGAGACGGTGCTTGTGCGGGTTGACGTGCCGGAGTCGGCGATCGGAGCGGCCAAGGTTGGCGAGCCGGTGAGCGTGGTGATCGATGCCCTGCAGCGCACGTTTCACGGGGAGATCAAGCACGTGATTCCGCAGGCGGACGAGAAGGCGAGGACCTTCCCGGTGGAGATCGCCTTGGAGAACAAGGAGCATCTCCTGAAGGCGGGGATGTTCGTGCGGGCGCGTATGCCGGCCGGGCCGACGGAAGAATCATTGGTGGTGCCGTTGGACGCGGTGTTGCAGCGCAGCGGGACGGATCTGGTGGTCGCGGTGATCAAGTCGGAGATGGCGGGCGGGGTGACGGGGATTCCGATGCCCGTGAGGCTTGGGGCTGAGGTGCGAGATGAGTCGGGCGGGCGGTTCCAGGCTTGGATCGCGATCAGTTCGCCGACGTTGCAGCCGGGCATGCCGGTGGCGGTCAAGGGGCATGATCGGATCTACGGTCCGATGCCGGTAACGGTGGTCCCGACTCCGGAAGGTACGGATACGGGCGAGGCGCCGACGACGCGAGACGCGTCCTGAGTTTGCCAGAAGCGAGAACTAATCTGTGGACATCATTCGGTTCACCATCACGAATCCGGTCAAGGTGGCGGTGGGTGTGCTGCTGGTCGGTCTGTTCGGCACGCTGGCCCTCTTTGACATTCCGATTCAGTTGACACCCAACGTCGACGAGCCGCGGGTTACGGTCACCACGCGCTGGAGTGGCAAGAGTGCCCGCGAGATTGAACGAGAGATCATTGAGCGGCAGGAGGAGAAGCTTAAGGGCGTCTCGGGGCTGCGCAAACTGACTTCCGAGGCTGTGGAAGGCCAGGGCACGGTGACGCTGGAGTTCTTCGTCGGGGTCGACAAGGACGTTGCTCTGCGTGAGACCGACCAGAAGCTCAATCAGGTCAGCGATTATCCGCCGGATGTGGAGAAGCCGGAGGTCGTCGCGGCGGACGCGGCGATGGAGACTCCGATCGCCTGGCTGATGCTTCGGAGCCGGGACGGCACCGATGTCACGACTCTGCGGGACTATGTGTGGGATGAAGTCAAGCCCATTCTGGAGCGGGTCGAGGGTTTGTCTTCGGTGAACGTGTACGGTGGTCGCGAGCGGGAGGTTCACGTGCTGGTGGACCCTGATCGGCTGGCGGCCCGCGGGTTGACGTTGCGTGATATTGAGTCAGCCCTGCAAGCCCAGAATGTCAACGTGTCGGCCGGCACGATCGAGAGCGGCAAGCGGGATTTCATCTACCGTACCGTAGGTGAGTACGAGGACACCTCGCAGATCGACAATACGGTGATCGCCTATCGCGACGGCGGCCCGATTTTCGTGCGAGACGTCGGCCGGGCGGTCAAGACGCATGAGAAGCCGAGGGCCTTTGTTCGCTCGAAGGGCGAGCCGGTGCTGGCCATCCCCGCTCACCGTGAGACCGGCTCCAACGTCATCGTCGTCATGGAGGGGCTTAAGCAGCAGGTTGCCAAGGTGAACGAGGAGATTCTGACCGGCCGCGGGCTGGAACTGGAACTCATGCAAATCTACGACGAGACGCGTTACATCCACTCGTCCATCCGGCTGGTACGGAACAACCTGATCTACGGCGGTGCGTTGGCGTCCCTGGTCTTGCTGCTGTTTCTGCGCAATGTGCGAGCGACGGCGGTGGTGGCCTTCTCGATTCCCGTGTCGGTGATTGCCACGTTCCTGGCGGTCAGCATGTTGGGCAGGAACATCAACGTGGTCATGCTGGCGGGCATGGCGTTCGCGGTGGGTATGGTGGTAGATAACGCGATCGTCGTCCTGGAGAATATCTACCGCCATCGCCAGATGGGCAAGTCGAGTTTCCAGGCCGCACTGGACGGGGCCAGTGAGGTCTGGGGTGCCATCCTGGCCAGCACGTTGACCACCATGGCAGTGTTTCTGCCGGTGATCTTCATCGAGGAAGAGGCGGGTCAGCTTTTCCGCGACATTTCCATCGCCATCAGTGCGGGTGTGTTCATGTCGCTTCTGGTATCGGTGCTGGTGATTCCGACGCTATCGGCTCGCGTGCTGGGGCAGAGCAGGATCAAGGCGTCTGAGCAGAAGGTTGGACGGTTGGCGTGGTTTGTGGGCGACATGATCACCTGGGTGAACCGGGGGCGATTGACCAAGCTGGCGGTGATCGCAGTTTTCCTGGTCGGTTCGCTGGTTGGCTCGTGGGCTCTGTTGCCGCCGACGGACTACCTGCCGGCCGGGAACCGCAACATGGTCTTCGGGTTCATGCTTACCGAGCCGGGCCTGGGCTTGACCGAGTTCGGGCGGATCGCCGACGAGTTGGACGATTACCTGCGGCCTTACTGGAGTGTCGAGCCCGGTACGCCCGAGGCCGCCGCCATCCCGCCGGTGATGATGAGGGTCGGCGACAAGATGGTGCCCGTGACTCCGCCGCCGATCAACAACTTCTTCTTCGTCTCGTACTTCAACAACGCTTTCATGGGGGTGACGAGCCGGGATGACGAGAACGTGGCTTCACTGGTGGTGCTGCTGCAGCAGGCACTTGCCTCGTGTCCCAGCGCGACCGGGGCGAACGCGTTCTTTCAGCAGGTGCCGCTTTTCGGTGGCGGCGATGGCGGCAATACCATTGACGTGGAGATCCGGTCCAGCGATCTGAGCAAGGTCAACGCGGCGGCGGCGCAGATACTTGCCGAGTGCTTCAAGCGGTTTGGCTTTGCCCGGCCGGTGCCGCCCAGCTTCGACCTGCCGCGTCCGGAGATTCGGGCGATCCCCGATCTGGTGCGGGCGGCGGACGTGGGCCTGAGCGTGAGCGATGTCGGGTTCATCATTGCGGCGGGCGTGGATGGGGCCTATGTCGGAGGATTCCGTGACGCGGGCGACGAGATCGACATGCTCATCAAGCTGGAAAACGCCGACGGCTCGCCCCTCGATGAGATCCACCAGATCCCGATTTTCACGCCGACCGGGCGGATCGTTCCGCTGGAATCAGTGACGCGGTTCGAGTATGTGGGCGCCCCACAGCAGATCAACCACATCGAGGCGATGCCCGGCGTGACGTTGCAGGTGCCGTCTCCGATCGGCATGGCTATCGAGACGGTGATGAACACGATCAACGACGAGATCGTTGCCAAGCTGCGGGCCCAGGGGCGGATCGATCCCACGGTATACGTCTCGTTGGCGGGCAATGCCGACAAGCTTGTGCAGACGCGGACCGCGATGTTCGGCCGATGGGATGGGTGGAATCTGGAATCCGTGCGTGCGGTCATCGAGAGTCGCGGGTTCCTGGCTTTACTGGTGGTTTATCTGTTGATGGCGGCGCTGTTCGAGTCGTTCATTCATCCGTTAGCCATTCTGCTGACGGTGCCGCTGGCGGCGGTAGGGGGGCTGGGTGGTTTGCGGATCGTACACTGGATGAGTTTGCGCGATCCGGTCAGCCCCGTCCAACAGTTGGACGTCGTGACCATGCTCGGCTTTGTCATCCTGCTGGGCATTGTCGTCAACAACGCCATTCTCATCGTGCACCAGACGCTCAATAACATCACTTACGGTATGAAGCCAGAGGAGGCGTTGCCCGAGGCGGTACGCACGCGCTTGCGCCCCATCTTCATGACCGCTCTGACCACGGTGTTCGGGCAGTTGCCGCTCGCGCTGATGCCTGGTGCGGGCAGCGAGTTGTACCGTGGGCTGGCGGCGGTGATGGTTGGGGGATTGCTGGTGGCGACGGTTTTCACTCTGGTGCTTGTGCCGGTGGCATTCTCCATGTTCTTGTCGCTACGCGGTTGGTGGCTGCATCTGTTGGGGCGAGATGTGCCGATGGCGTTGCGACCGGTCGGCCTGGATGTCCCGCCGCTGCGCGACGGCACCGCTTCCGCGGACAACGAGCCCCGAGCGCAAGCGAGCGAATAACGAGCCCCGAGCGCGAGCGAGTGGGTTACGCCGGGAACGCGAAAGGTACGTCGCTGACGCTCCACAATCCCGTCGCTCGCGCTCCGGGCTCGTTGGTTGCGTCACTCGCGCTCCGGGCTCGTTGGCTGCGTCACTCGCGCTCCGGGCTCGTTGGCGAAGGAGAAGGCGCGAGCGAGTGGGTGACGAATCCGGAGCGAGAGTGGGTGACGAATCCCGAGCGCAAGCGAGCGAATAACGAGCCCCGAGCGCAAGCGAGTGGGTTACGCCGGGAACGCGAAAGGTACGTCGCTGACGCTCCACAATCCCGTCGCTCGCGCTCCGGGCTCGTTGGGTACGTCGCTGACGCTCCACAATCCCGTCGCTCGCGCTCCGGGCTCGTTGGGTACGTCGCTGACGCTGCACAATCCCGTCGCTTGCGCTCCGGGCTTGTTGTTGGGTCGGCTGGTTCGAATGGTTTGTTGGGTCGGCTGGTTTGCGTGGTTTGTCGAGGCGGTTTACTGCGGCGGCGTATCGGGGGCGTTCATGAATCGTCAGTTCACTAGATCGGTCGAAACGGCTTGGTCAGCGCGGGCTCCCCTGCGGGCGTCCGGCGTCACCGATGCTCTGCGTCTCATCAACGGCGAAGCGGACGGTTTTCCAGGACTGGTGATCGAGCAATTGGGCGATGTGCTCATCGCTCAAGTCCACGAACAAGGATCCCTTGCCAGCCGTGGGCCGACAGGCAAGCTGCCGGTCCACAGAGCCGCGACCATCAGGGAGCGGAGGGGGAAGCTGTCAAATGGTGTGGCACCGGCCTGTCCGCCGTGGTGGGCGTCTCGCCGGTGCGGGAGCGGTGCAACGGGAGATTCAGAGTGTTATCTTGACGAGACCGCCATCCGACAGGTCGCCGAGGAGATCCTGCGTCGTACGGGTGCCCGGGCGGTCTACCGCAAGTTCTTCGTCCGCGATCGCGGTGGGCTGAGCCGGGACACCGATACCGCCCATCGCGACCCTCAACCCTGGCTGGGCGAACCGGTCGAGGCCGAGCGGGCGATCACGGAGCACGGCTTGCGGTATATCGTGCGGCCCTACGCCGGCTTCGCGGTCGGCTTGTTTCTCGACCACCGCGACAACCGCCTGCGCATCCGCGAGCGGGCGGCCGGTCGAAGAGTGCTCAACGCCTTCAGCTATACCGGTGCGTTCTCCGTCGCCGCCGCCGCGGGCTCAGCGGCCAGCGTGTCGAGCGTGGATCTCTCCAAGCGATACCTCGAATGGAGCCGCGAGAACTTTGCCGCCAACGGTCTGGATCAAAGCGGCCACTGGTTTTTCTGTTCGGATATCTTCGAGTTCTACAAGCGGGCCGAGCGTCAAGGCCGTCGCTTCGACTTGGTCATTCTCGACCCGCCGACCTTCTCGCGACCGTCGCAGGGCCGGCGTGCCTTCGTTCTTGCCGAACGGCTGGACGAACTGGTCGCCGGCGCCGTCCGCCTGCTGGACCCCGGCGGCGAGATCCTGCTGGCCAGCAACCAGCGTGATCTGCCCCTGGCCCGTCTGGAGGAATCCCTGCTCGCCGCCGCGGGCAGGCGGTCCTGCACCATCCTCGAACGTCCGCCGTTGCCCGCCGACTTCGCCGGCGATGCCGATTATGCCAAGAGCGTGATCGTGCGGTATGGGTAGGGCCTCCCGGCGCTTGTGAGATGTGGCGAGCTACGCCGGTCGCCGCAGGGAGTGACCGCCACGCTATCACGCGAGCTGCTCTGCCCGGAGTTCAGCAGTACCCGCAACGTGAGCAGCATGGTTGCATACTGGGCGTTACTGCGTCGCGGGGGCTGGATGGGGTGTGATGTCGAAGTCGTCGAATTGGGCGTGGATGTCGACGACGCGGAGGCCGGCCATGCCGCGGCGGTAATGGGAGTCGCGGTGGGTGATGTGTGGGTGGCCGTCGAGCAGGATCTGGATGCGGTCGCCGCGGGTTTCGATGCGGAGGTCGTACCATTGCCCGGCCTGGATCGGATGGTCGGCAGAGGCGAGCTCATGCCAGCCTTTGCCGTCGGTCCGGCCGAGGATGACCTTGTTGGTCGCGGGAATGATGCCCGCGAAGTAGCCTTCCTGAGCGTCGTAGCCGAGGGCGGGCTGTTGGACGCGGAAGAGGGCGCCGGCGTCTCGCTGGCCCGCGGTGACGCGCACGCGCACCCGTAGCGAGAAGTTCTCCCACTCGAAGCCACGGACGAGGGCCTTTTCACCGCAGCGGTAGAGGTTGACGGCTCCGGAGCCGGGCGCCCGGCCGAGGTGCAGTTTGCCGTCGATCACGCGGAGATAGCGGTTGTGGCCGAAGTACACCCAGCGGTCCCAGGTGCCGTCGGCGAAGGACTCGCGGAACGCGTCACCGGGTCGGTTAGGCTGTTCGCCTGAAGGGGCGGGCAGGGCCTGGCCGGCGGGGATGGGTTTGCCGAAGTCGGGGAAGCCGGCGTCAGTCCAGCCGAACGGTTGCAGGTAGACCGCCCGCTGCCAGCCGGGTTCGCGCGAACGCTTGGCATGGTAAACGATCCAGTCTTCCGTGCCGTCGGGCGAGACGGTGAAGCTGGCGTGCCCGACGCCGAAGACCTCGTCGGTGGATTGGAAAACGGGGCGGTCGTGCTTGGTCCAACTGGCGGGATCGAGCGGGTCGGCGTTTTCGTCCATGTAGAGCATGGCCAGCTTGTAGGTCGGTTCCCATGAGCCGCTGCACGAGTAGATGATGAAGACGCGGCCGTGTCGTTTGAGGATCTGGGGACCTTCGTTGAGTCCGCGTTCGCTGAGGCTTTCGGACACTCGCTCCCAGACGTAGGTATCGTTTTCGCGGAGTTTGACGCGGTTGCCGCTGACCGTCCAGGGATTGTGCATGGGGGCGATATAGAGGTGCTGGATGTCTTCGGTGGCGGGCCAGCCGGACCAGATCAGGTAGAGGCGATCGCCAAGCTGTAGCGGAGTGGCGTCGATGGACCAGCGGTTGTCGGTCTGGCCGGCCAGGTCATCGCCGGTGTAGACGACGCCTTTGTCCTCGTATTCGCCCTGCGGGTCGTCGGTGACGGCGGCGAGCACGCCGGTGCGGTGATTCGCATTGCGTCCGTTGCTGGCGCAGTAGTAGATGTACCAGCGGTCGTTGACGCGGTGCAGCTCGGGCGCCCAGACCTGGCTGCTGTTCCAGGTGCCGGGCTGGGTTCGCCAGACGACGCGTTTGACGCCCTTGTCGGTGAGTTTGGGCGACTTGAAGACCGCGATGCCGTCGTTGCCTTCGCTCTGGCAGAAGTAATAATGGTCGCCGTGGCGGATGGTCCAGGGGTCGGCCCCCTCGGCGATGGGGTTGACGAAGAGCGGCCGATCGAGCTTGGAGCCGGAGGGTGCTTGCGCCGCCGGTTGGGCCGCGATGATTCCCGCGATAGGCCAGGCGGACAGCAGCAGGGCGTATGTCGCGAGAGTCAGCGAGCGCATGGTACCTTCCTGCGGTGCATAGTCAGCCGATGGTCGAAGGCTACTTGGACGGTCCGCGCTTCTTGAGGGTGACGCTGATTCCGCGGTCTTGCTCGCGCAGGAAGATGGTCTCGAGCTCCGGGTGGTTGGTGACGAGTTTGACGTAGTCCTGCAACTGGCTGCCGCAGTCGGTGGTGTTGTGGGCGAGGATCAGCCCGCCGGGCCGGACGAGTGGCAGGAGCTTGTTGAGGTAATCGACGTACCCGGCCTTGTCGGCGTCGAGGAAGAGGATGTCGATCGGCTGGGTGAGTTTGGTGACCTGTTTGTGGGCGTCGCCTTCGACGAGGGTGACGAGGGAGTCGACGCCGGCCCGCTCGAAGTTGCGGCGGGCGAGGTCGGCGCGGGCGGGATCGAGCTCATGGGTGGTCAGCTTGCCGCCGGTCGTTCGCAGGGCGAGGCAGAACCAGATGCCGGAGTAGCCGTTCGATGTGCCGATCTCGACGACGTGTTGGGCGTTGGTCGCCTCAGTGAGCAGGCGGAGGATGTGACCGTCGCTGGGCGGGATGTTGAGCATGCCCTCGCGTTCCTTCTCCCACAGTTCATCCAGGACAGTGAGGATCATTTTCTCGCCCTCCAAGCCGGCCGCGGGTTTGCCCGCCGTGGCTGCCGCCAGCGCCAGGGCCACCGTCGCCAGGCTCAGCAGCCCGCCGCCTATGGCCGCGTATTTGGCCGTGGTCATTCCGCTTATCTCCTTGGCAAAACAAACGCGGAGGCGTCTCGTACTCCCGAGGCGCCTCCGCGTTATTGTGCATGCGTGATGCGTCGCCGTCCACCCTTGGCGGGGGCGACGATACCGGTCAGCCGCCGAGCCCGATGAGTTCACCGATCTGCGGGGCGTACTTGACGATCAAGCCGGCGAACACGACCGAGACCATGCTCATCAGCTTGATGAGAATGTTGAGGCTCGGGCCGGAGGTGTCCTTGAACGGGTCGCCGACGGTATCGCCGACCACGGCGGCCTTGTGGTCCTCGGAGCCCTTGCCATAGATGATCGTGTCGGGCTTGCCGGTGCGGACGGCCAGTTCGGCGCGGGCGACCAGCTCCTGCCTGATGCTGGCGGGAAGCTTCTCGCGGGCCGCCGGGTCATTCACGATCTCGGACGCCTTGATTCTTCCAAAGGTCTCGATGAGCTTCTTGGCGTTATCCCAGGCCCCGCCCGAGTTAGCCATGAAGATCGCCAGAGCAAACCCGCTCGTGAGCCCGCCCGCCAACAAGCCCATCACGCCGGGCACGCCGAAGATCAGCCCCACCAACACCGGGACGATGATGGCCATCAGGGAGGGCAGGATCATTTCCTTCTGAGCGCCCGCGGTGGAGATGGCTACGCAGTTGGCGTAGTCGGGGTACTGGTGGTCATCGACGGTGACCCGCTTGGGCCAGTTATCGGGATTCTGGACGAAGTCCTCATCCTTGCCTTGGTTGCGGAGGGACTGGCGGATCTTCTCGAATTGCCGGCGACACTCGATCATCATCGAGTTGGCTGCCCGGCCCACGGCCTTCATGGCGAACGAGCAGAACACGAACGCGAGCAACACGCCGGAGAACAGGCCGCACAGCACCTTGGGGTTCATCAGCGTCACGCCGTAGAACTCCATGAACTGCAGCATTGATGCTTGGCGGGCGGGAACCAGCCGCACCTCATGTTTACCGCCGTTCGGATCGGTCAGCGTGGTCTCGCGGACGAACTTGTCTTCCAGGCTGCCTTCGGGCCCGAGAGTGATCCGACTGACGCCGGCCTGGAGCCCCAGTGTTTCGGTCAGGTCACTGCTGAGGTCCAAGGCCATGTAGGCCTCGACGTGCTCGGTCCTCTTGCCGTCGCCGGTGAGCCATGAGCCGAACTTGCCGTAGCCCAGGAAGACCGCCTCGGTCGCGCTGGGCTGCTCGGAGATGGCGACGACCTTGTCGCGGGCTTCGTAGATCTGGCCGAAGCGGACTTCCTCGACGTAGGCGGCCAGGAGGGCCATGGCGGTCAGAGCCGCCGACCCGATGGCGAAGCCCTTGCCGGTGGCTGCGGTGGTGTTGCCCAGGGCGTCCAGAGCGTCGGTTCGCTGGCGGACCTCCGGCTTCTGGCCGGTCATCTCGGCGTTGCCGCCCGCGTTGTCCGCGATCGGACCGTAAGCGTCGGTCGCCAGGGTGATGCCCAGGGTGGCGAGCATGCCTACCGCGGCGAAGCCCACGCCGTAGAGGCCGAGCATGAACTCATGCCCGCCGCCCGCGAAGGTGAACGCACAGGCGATGGCCACGATGATCGTCGCCAAAGCGGCCCAAGTGGACTTCATCCCCTCGGCGATGCCGCTGATGATGATGGTCGCCGGCCAGTGATGCCCTGGGCGCTGATGTCCTGCGTCGGTTTGTAGTCGTAGCTGGTGTAGTACTCAGTCGAGTAGCCGATGACCAGGCCGGCGATCAGTCCGGCGAGGATGCTGCCCCAGATGCCGTACCATTGGACGCCAGCGATGTTGCCCAACAGAAGGTAGGAGACTGCTCCCGAAGCAATGGCGATCAGCACGCTACTGCCCCAGACGCCGCGATTGAGAGCCTTCATCAGGACGGCCATGGTGGCCTTCTCTTCGGTGCGGACCAGGTAGATGCCGATCACGGAGAGGAGGATGCCCACGCCCGCCAGAGCCATCGGGGCGGCCACAAAGCGGATAGCGGCGTCGGCGCCTTTCTCGCTGATTTCCGAGCCGAACAGAGCCGCGGCGGCGGCGACACCCAGGGCGGCGGTGGCCAGGATCGAGCCGCAGTAGGATTCGTAGAGGTCAGCGCCCATGCCCGCGACGTCGCCGACGTTATCGCCGACGTTATCCGCGATGGTGGCCGGGTTGCGGGCGTCATCTTCGGGGATACCGGCCTCAACCTTGCCCACCAGGTCGGCGCCAACGTCGGCGGCCTTGGTGTAGATGCCGCCACCGACACGAGCGAACAGGGCCTGCGTCGAGGCACCCATGCCGAAGGTCAGCATGACCACGGTGATCGTGGACAGGTGCATTTCAGGGGCGAACTTGTAGAGGACCAGGAACCATCCGGTGATGTCGATCAAGGCGAACCCGACGACGACGAAGCCCATGACCGCACCGGCTCGGAAGGCGACAGTCAGGCCCGCGTTAAGGCTCTGGCGGGCACCCGCGGCCGTCCGATTGCTGGCCAGCGTCGCCGTCCGCATGCCCAGGTAGCCGCACAGGCCGCTGAAGAAACCGCCCGTCAGGAACGCGAACCAGACGATCTCATTTTGCACCTTGAGGACATACCCCATGTATGCCAGGACCCCGGCCAGCCCCAGAAAGACGACCAGGACCACCTTGTATTGCCGTTTCAGGTAGGCCATCGCCCCTTCGCGGACGTAGTTGGCGATCTCGATCATCTCCGGGTCGCCCTGGTCGGCGCCCGCAACTTCCTTGTAGAACTTGAAGGCGAAGAGCAGGGCCACCAGGGCCCCGGCTGGGGCGATCCACCAGATCGGCGGAATCGCCGGGCGAATCACCTGGACCTCCTGAGCCTGCTGAATCTCTTGGGCCAACAGGGGCGAGACACCGGCCAATAACGCGACCGCCGGCAGAATCCAGGCCAAGCGCTCGACCATCGACTTGCTGCTCGATTGACACATGCTGACGTATCTCCTCTGGTTTGAGGGTTTGTTGATGCCGGGCCGCTCAGTCTCACGAACGTCCCGTATCGCAGTTCCTAACTTGATCGTCCCCCGCCGCGCCGGCGGGTTCCTCATGACCCCGAACATCATCGGTGCCCTCTGGCCGATGCGCGCCGACAAAACCCTGCCGCCGCACCGTCCAGGCGAGACACCAGTGTCACACTGCTTTGAGGCTGCGCACCAAGGCGCTGAAAGAGCTGGGATGCGCAGAGAATTCACCTGAGTGTCCCCGGCACCGGTCGCCTTCGCGCCTGTGGCTGGCAGGTGCCGGACAAATCCGTGCTTCAACGCTCAATCACATCCGCCGCGGTCGAGGTTGCGCCTCAGCGTCTGCCGGCGGGGACCGGCCCACCCGGCCGGAAATCCCGCTTCTGCGATTTGCGCATGCGCCGCCGACGCCGCTCACTCGGCTTCTCGTAGTAGCTGGTGCGCTTGATTTCTTTGGTCAAGCCTTCCTTTTCGCACATCTTCTTGAAGCGGCGAAGCATCTGGTCGAGGGATTCATTACCCCGGGCTTTCACCTTGATCATGCGGGCGGATGTCCTTTCCAAAAGCGTGGTTGCCTATTTCAGTCCAGTCCAAATCAGTCCGGCTAGTATAATGACCGCTTGCCCGCCTGTAAACGGGTTTCTGGCCGCTCTGGCAAGAGAACCGGTCGGGGCCGAGTACGGCATCGCTGTAGTTGGGGCCCCCGTCTCTGGCGGCCGCCGGGCGGGGGAGAGCGCAAGTCGCCGGTCGCCACGGGGGGCGACCGCTACGGGTACCGGCCGCCACCGGGGGGGGCGACCGCCACGGGTACCGGTCGCCACGGGGGGGGGACGGTGACGTGCGTCGGTCGCCGCGAGCGGGGGCAATACTCCATTAACATCATATTTAGCAGCATGTTAAGTCGTCCGTTGCGGTCTGGGGCGGGCCGAAGGGGCCGTCCGCGTGGGTGAGCTTCGCCGGTGCGGGCTCGAGATTCGCGGAAATCCATGGGGGGACCGCGTCACTTGGCCGCGAGTGTATTGTATGGTTTCAGACGCTCGGCCGGTGCGGCCTGTCGGTGGCCGGGCAGGGCCGACTGGAAAATTGGAAAACCGTTCTGATCTGTTGGTGGGGACTCACGTATGCTCCTCGTACCCTTGGCATCAATTCGCGAGGGAATGGTTCTTGCTCAGCCGGTCTTCCATCCATCCAGCTCGGATCTCGTCCTGCTCAATACCGGATACGTGCTCGATCAGGAGATGATCACCCGGCTCGCGGACTTCCGACTCAGCCACGTCTGGGTCGAGTTTCCCGGTCTCGAAGAGATCGGCCGGGAGGCCAACGAGCGGATCAACCGCGGACACATGGCCCTCTACCACGCGCTGCAGGGCTCGGTGGACAAGCTCGAACGCCGCGTCGCGGTCAAGGTCAACCTGCACCAGTACAAGAAGGCCGTTCGGCACATGCTCACGGAGATCGTGGCCGACCCGGACCACGAGGTCATCACCCACCAATTGGCGACCTGCTGCCCGCTGCTGTCGGGTCATCTGGCGAACTGCTGCTATCTGTCGCTGCTGATTGGTGCCCACATGAGCGGTTATCTGCGAGCGGAGCGCAGCACTCTGCCGGCGCATGTGGCGGAGAATACCGGCCAGCTCGGCTTGGGGGCGTTGCTGCATGACATCGGCAAGCTGCCCATGCCCGATGAGCTGCGGAGCCGGTGCATTCTGGACCCCGAAGGGGAGTGGCGGGAGTATCGACTGCACGTGATCGCGGGCTACGACGAAGTGCGCGAGCACCTGCCGGTGGTGGCCGCCAATGTCGTGCTCAACCACCATCAGCGGTTCGACGGCTCGGGGTTCCCCAAGCGCGAGTCGCGCGACAAGGCCCGCCCGCCCGCTCCGCTCAAGGGACGCAATATTCACATCTTCAGCCGCATTGTCAGCGTGGTGGACGCGTTCGACCACTTCCTCTGCCCGAGGGGCGGAATGGTCCCCACAATCATCGCGATTCATCAGTTGCGTAGCGAGCAGGTGCGTGGCTGGTTCGATCCGGTGGTGGTCGAGGCTTTGCTGCGGTTGGTGCCGCCGTTCATGGTTGGCTCGACGGTGACGCTGTCCGACGGCACGGAAGCGGTGGTGGTGGGCAATCATCCCGAGGCTCCGTGTCGCCCGCTGGTCAAACTGCTCAGCGGCCCGATCTGTGATCGCGAGACACGAGTGAAGGGTCGGTTGCTTGATCTCCGCATGTGCCGCAACCTCTGCGTGGCCGGGGTCGACGGTTACGACGTGCGGCCTTACCTCTTCAGCGGAGAGCTGGAGCCGAGCGCGCAGGACGAAGACGCGGTCGCGTGCATGTCCACGGGCGGCGTCGCGTAACGCAAGTCACCGCATCGCGGGGAAGGCCTCAGAAGACGCGTTTCGAGTCCAGCAGGATGCAGATCGGGCCGTTGTTAACGCTGCTGACTTCCATGTGGGCTCGGAACACGCCCCGGGCGACTTGGAGGCCGCTCTCGGCCAGTGTGTCGCAGAGCTGTTCGTAGAGCGTGTTGGCATGCTCGGGAGGAGCGGCGGCGTCGAAGGACGGGCGTCGGCCCTTGCGTGCGTCGGCTTGAAGAGCGAAGGCACTGATGACCAGTACGCTGCCCGCGACTTCACGCACGTCGAGGTTCATCTTTCCGTTGTTGTCCGTGAAGATCCGCAGGCCGCTGATCTTCTCCGCCAGGTAACGCACATCGGCAGGCCCGTCATCGTGAGCCACACCTACGTAGACCAGTAGCCCGGTGGCAATGGCCCCGACCACTGCGCCGTCGACGACGACCTGAGCCTCGTGTACACGCTGAACGGTTGCTCGCATGGCCCGATTGTAGCTTGAACGGACCGTCTTTGCATTCCGGTCGCAGGAATTTCAGAGAGCAGAGGACATCAGCCGGTGCGGTGCTTGCCCGCGGTACGGTTGTTGACTCGTGACGCATTACCGCGTGTGAACTGGCGCCCTTCCTGCCCTGCGGGCACGCACCTACCGAGCCATGTCGACCGACTGGCTTCTGTCCTCGTGCTGGGTTGCCCTTGCCCTTCTGATGCGATCCAGCAGGCCCCCGGCCGCTTGAAGTGCCGCCCAGTACATGCCGAAGGCGATCGTGACAATCGCGCTGGCCGCAAGCAGCCATAATCCCGACCTGACCGATCCGGTAGTGCCAGGAAACGCCAGGGTGGCGAAGGTCAGGGGAAAGATCGCCACCAGGGGAACCCACCACGGGAACCGTAGCCAACGCCTGAGCAACTGAAGACCGGCGGTCAAGCAGAAAAGCACCACGCAGGCACAGGCGGCAGCAAGCAAAACCAACAAAACGAAGACGGGGAAGAACATGGGGCCGCCGGGGTCGTTGTCGATGATCATGGCCCAGATGAGCAGAGCGATCGAACCGCCCACGAAGAGAACAAAGCTGACGGCGCCGGCAACCAGATGCTGAAGCATGAAAGCCGCCGCGCTCCCGGTTTTCAGACGATCCTGTCTTGCCCAACCGGCATGATCCGGCACCAGGGCCTCATCCGCCGAACTGGATGGCCAACTTGTCTTGACGGGTTCTTCTTTGTCGGCACGCATCGAATGCTCCCGGGCCGCGAGATCGCTGATCATAGCAGGCTTGCGAGGGCACGCATAGGCGCAGGGGGTAGGACTCTACTGCAGGGGTGCATCCACCGAACCGTGGAGGCCTGCGGGGCTGGCGCGCGCCGTCGTGTGCCGCTGCTGTGTCAGCAGTACCTGTCCCCCGAAAAACACTGCTCACAGAGCAGTGCGACGCGGATGAGGCCTGCCACTGAACAAAAGATGCACCCCTATTGCAGGATCGGATCCTGCTCGAGGGTTTCGCGGAGTTTGGCGAGGGCGGTGTTCTGGATCTGGCGGACTCGCTCTTTGCTGAGGCCGACGGACCGGCCGATCTGCTTGAAGGTGAGTCGGTCGTTATTGCCCTGGGGGAATCGGCCGAGCAGGACGCGGGACTCCAGCTCGGTCAGGTCGCTGCTGTTGATGCGCAGGACGTGGCGCAGCCGCTCCAGGCGAGCCCCTTACGGGCGTTCGTTCGGGCGGCGGCATCGGGCGGACGTGGGCGGTCACTGGTCAAGGCAACCGGAGGGGCAGACGCTGCTGGCAATTGGGGTAGGGGCAAAGTACAATTAGCTCCGGTTAGGCAGAGGGCCGGGCACGGCTGCTGGTTACTCGTAGGCGGGTTGACCCGCGATGCTTGACCACAGGGAGGAGCAACCATGTTGGGAATGATTACGGTGGGTGTGGAGGTCCTCGGCTCGCGATGGCCGTCGCTGGCAGACTGGTCGATTCCCTACCCACCCGCTCCGAAGACCGGCGGTGATCGAATTACCCTACGTACGTTGATCGGTCGGATTGTCTCTGAGGAAGTGGAGGCTTTTCGTCGTCGCCAGCGTGACGCACGGTTCATCCGGGTGCTCACGGAGCGTCAGATTGAGGAAGGGGCTCGGCGAGGCAAGGTGGATCCGGGCGGCCGTGATCGGGAGCAGAAGGTGGACGAGGAGCACGCTATCGCTGCCGCCCTGCAGGCCTTCGTGGATGGTTTGTACCTCGTCTTCATTGACGACGAGCAGCAGCATGAGCTGGACCACGAGGTATTCCTGAATCCTGAGAGCCGTGTGCGTTTCGTGCGTCTGACTATGCTGGCAGGAGGGTGAAGGTGCTTAGCCGGGAGCAGGCCGAAGAGGCGTTGAAGGGGTTTCAGGTTGCTGACTGGCTCGAACAGCGCCGGGCCGCGGTTCGACGGTTGCCAGGGGGAGGACGGTATCTGGAGCCGGTCCTTCTGTCGCAGACGGGGCAGTGGGGCGTAGTCTACTGCAAGCAGACCGAAGCCGCATGGCCCGGTTATTGCGATCGGCTTCACCGCATGTCGGCAGCGCATCGACGCCGGCTTTTCGAAGCCCTCTTTCCCCGCTTGGTGCCGCAGCTGGAATCCACGTGGCAGCTGCTCGCGCGGGCACCTTACTTGATCGGTTATCCGCAGCGGGCATTCCGGTACCCTGATGATCGGGAACTGGCTACCGAGCGGCGGGCTGACTGGCTGGCCCGGGTGACGGCTTTGCTGCGCGGCTATGACCCGGACATCCGCTGGGTCGCCACCTGGGCTTCCTACCTCGGAGCGTACTTGACGGATGTACCCATCGGCTTCCTGTTGGCGGGGGCGATGGAAGGCGGCGGGGACGATGCGCGCGAGGTGTTCGATTTGTTGCGGGCCACTGCCACCGGCGAACACGAGACTGCCTGTATGGGCCAGCACGTCATCCGGGCGCTGCTCACGGCATCTCAACCCGAGGGGTGGGAGGTGTTGGAGCGGCTGCTCCTGGCCGCGCAACGAGAAGAAGGTCTTCGCCAGGCTATTCTGGAGACGGTGAGCGAGGCACATCCGGAGGCTTTTCGCCGGATGCTCCGGCTGATCCTGGAACACGACCTGCTGCGGTTCAGCGCTGTGGCCCGGGCCGTGGACGTATGGTTTGGTTTTGCGTGGGATTCGGCCTCGCCCGAGCCTCTGCGGAAGGCCGCCGAAACCGTCCTCGGGTTTCTGGAAACGCCCGGCAGTCGGTGGGATGCCTTGCGGGCTGATGATGCCGAGACGGCCTACCTGGCGCTCTGGACCATGGCCTTTGAGAATACCGCCGAGGCCATCACCGCCGCCTCCCGTATGGTCACCGATCCACGGCTCGAACACCGGTTTGTGGCCGTTCACCTGCTGTCCATGCTTGGGCTTTCAGACGCCCGCGAAGCCCTCGTGCCGGCCTTTGACGATGCTGACCTGCGCGTGGCGACGCATGCCGTCCTGGGGTTGCACACCGATCTGGCCGACCCCATGCCCGAAACCGCGTTCGAAGCCATCGAGCGGTTGATAGCCAAGTATCCAGCCCAAGTACAAACCCTTCGACCCCTGGTTTGGCCGTGGGCGTCGCTCACCGCCGACGCACGCATCCTGGCTCATGCCTTGGTGAACTGTCTCGGGTCCCGCCCGTGCAGCCGGTTGTTGCCCTACCTCGGCCGCATGGCCCCCAACGATCGCGGCACCGTGGCCCTTCGGCTGGGGCGACAGAAGAGATGGGACGGCACCACGCGCGAGACGCTGCTGAGCCTTCTCGGCGATGCGAGCCCGAACGTACGGGGAGATGCACTATTGGCTGTCGCCACGATGAAGGTCAACGAGCAGGAGGTTCTGACTGTCGAGAAGCTGTTGACCCGCAAGCCGAGCGATTTGCGGCGTGGCCTGCTGTCCCTGCTTCTCGGGCGGTCGGATCGGCGGGTTCTGGCGAGTGCGGAGCGGCTGATGGGCTCGACCAACGAGCTCCAGCGTGCGGGCGGGCTCGAACTGCTCCGCCAGATGGTCGAGGCGAACCGTTCGACGCAGGAATGCCGCCGTCGCGCCAGCCGGTTCACCGAGGACCATCCGCCGCACGAAGAAGCGGAACGCGTTCACCTGGAGGCTATCCTCGGGCGTATGGGCGAGGGCTACTTTCTGGAGAATGGGCTTGGGCTGATGGATCCGGAGAAGCTTACGCCGCCCTTGTTTCCGCGCCGCCACGAGCTGTCGCTGATGACCGCGGCGGCCGCTCATTGCTTGTGTACGTTGGATGCACTTGTTCACGAAAACGGCGAGGCGCCGATCACCCTCGAAGACGGGGCTGGCAACACACGGACCGAGTTGCTCGGCAGCATGCGCTGGGGTTTTCCCAAGGTTCCGGTGGACGTCCCCGTCGCCGACGCGGTCCAGAGGCTGCCGCTGTACGAGGTCTGGGAACGATGGTGGACGAACCGGCCCGAGGGCCACCGGGATGAAGATGGGCTGGAGTTGCTGCGAGCCCTGGCTTTCTTCCATTCCGGGTTGGAGCAGGCCTGGAGCCGCGAACACTGGAAAGCGGGCGATCACCGGTGTCTGGCCGACCTGTTCGCGGTGCCAGCCTCACAGGAGGTTCCCGCAAAAGGTCTGCTCAAGCGCATCGCCGGGGCGGTGCGGACCCTGTCGAACGCCTGCACGGACCAACTCCCCGCTCTGCCGCGCTATGAGCACGTGATGCAGGAGGTCATTCAGTGGTTGCTCCGGCTGCATCCTCCCGCGGGGGCGGCGGAGTTCCTGGTGCGCGCCGCGGAAACCTCATTGACGTATGCGAACGAGCCGTTGCTCACCCAGATATCCAACTCCAAGTGGGATTGGCTCTGGCGGGATCATTCGCCTTTCATTGCTTACACGGAAGTAGCCCGCGGTCATCGTCGGCTGTCTCCTGAGGCGTGGACGCCGGAGCAGATGCAGCGGCTCTGGGGCTTGTTGAGGTGGACGCATCGTCCCGGCACAGAGCTGATCCTGAGCCGCGTCTACGACCTCGACGAACTGGTGGCCATGCACGAGATCGGCGCAGCCACGGAGGCCGACTTCATCGACTGGCTGGTCGGACCGCGGCCGGAGAGGCAGGATCGCCGCTTCTTTGATGGGCTGACACAGGTGACGCGACGACGAATGCCTCCGGCAATTACTCATGCACCCCGGCTGCAGGTACTCGTCGCACAATGCCGCCGGCGAATCCTGGATATCGAGTTGGCCCGCGGGGAAACGCCGACGGCTGCGTCCGAGCCAGCCAACGCCCTCTCCTCCGTGCCCGGCGCCGAGATGTTCGTCCGTTTGCTCGTCGCCCTGGGCAGAATCACGTTGCTGCGAGGCTACCCCGGCGATTCAACCAGCAAGGGTGCGGTGTTCAGTCACCTGTTGCGCGCGAGTCATCCTCTCGAAACGGACACGCCGGAGGACGTGACGGCCAAGCTTCGCGAGGCACGCATACCCGAAAAGCGGCTCATCGAGGTGGCCGTCTACGTGCCCCAGTGGGTGCGACACATCGAGCACGCCGTGGGCTGGGCCGGTCTGGCCGAGGGGGTCTGGTGGATGCACGCCCATACCAAAGATCGCCTTGGGCACATGGGCCACGAGGAGTGCGAAGTCTGGCATGGCGAAGTCAGCCAGCGCACGCCTCTGTCGCGGGAGGATCTGCTCGACGGTGCGGTTGACGTGGACTGGTTCCACCGCGTCTGGGGTGAACTGGGCACCGAGCGATGGGCAAGCCTGGACCATGCCGCCAAATACGCTTCGTCGGCCGGAGGACACACCCGTGCCCAGCTCTTCGCCCGGGCCATGCTTGGTCAACTCGACGAACAGGAACTGCTCGCCCGTATCAGCGAGAAGCGACATCAGGATGCCGTCCGGGCCCTCGGCCTGCTGCCTTTGCCCGGCGGCTCCGCGAGGAAGCAGCGCCTCCTGGAACGGTATCGCCTCATGCAGAAGTTTCGGCGGACCAGCCGGCAGTTCGGTTCACAGCGTCAGGCGAGTGAAGGGCGGGCCGTGGAGATTGCCATGCAGAACCTCGCCCGGACGGCCGGCTACCCCGATCCGTTGCGGCTGGAGTGGGCGATGGAAGCTGAGGCCGTCGCCGATCTGGCCCGCGGTCCGGTCACCGCCCAGGTCGGCGAAGTGCAGGTCGCCCTTCGGCTTGATGAGCAGGGCGAGCCCGACATAACCGTCATCAAGGCGGGAAAAACGCTCAAAACCGTCCCCGCGGGAGCAAAGAAGGACCCGGTCGTTGCGCGACTGTCGGCCCGCCGAACGGAGCTGCGCAGGCAGGCATCGAGAATGCGCACCTCGCTCGAACAGGCCATGTGCCGGGGTGACACTTTCACGGGCGAGGAACTGCGGGAGCTGTTCAACCACCCGGTCCTGGCAACGATGCTGCAGCGGCTCGTTCTGGTGGGCGAGGGGGTCATCGGCTACCCCGTGGATGCCGGACAGGGACTGCGCGACCAACGCGGCCATATCGAGCCGGTGCGCAAGAACGAGGGTCTGCGCATCGCCCATGCGCACGATCTTCTGGCGACCGGTTGCTGGCACGATTGGCAGCGCGATTGCTTCAACAGCGAGCGCGTTCAGCCCTTCAAGCAGGTCTTCCGTGAGCTGTATCTGGTGACGGAGGTGGAGAAGAGCGACGCGACGGCCTCGCAACGCTACGCCGGCCATCAGGTCAACCCCCGACAGGCGCTGGCCTTGCTCGGCAAGCGCGGCTGGGTATCCCGGCCGGAGATCGGCGTTCATCGTACGTTCCACGAACTGCGGCTGACGGCATGGCTTTCGTTTGCCGAGTATTTCTCCACCCCGGCCGAGGTGGAGGGTCTCACCGTCGAAAGCGTCTGCTTCGCCCAGCGACGTGATGGCCGGTATCTGCCGTTAGTGGATATCCCCCCGCGCGTATTCAGTGAGGTCATGCGCGACGTGGATCTGATCGTCAGCGTAGCCCATCGCGGCGGCGTGGATCCGGAAGCCAGCGCCTCGACCGTGGAAGTGCGAGGCGCGCTGGTTCGCGAAACCTGCGCGCTGCTGAAACTGGGCAACGTGCGGGTGAAGGAGCCGCACGTCCTGATTGCCGGCACACTGGGGCATTATTCCGTCCATCTGGGGAGTGCCGTCGTGCATCGCCAGCCGGGGCGCATGCTCTGTATCGTTCCCGTCCATGCGCAGCACCGTGGGCGGCTGTTCCTACCCTTCGTCGACGACGATCCGCGGACGGCCGAGGTGCTCTCCAAAACTATCCTCCTTGCCCGGGACGACAAGATTCGTGACCCAAGCATCCTCAGTCAGATCCAGTCATAAGCCGTGTCTGCAAGGCGATTCGCGCCGCAGGCAAAGCGTGTGGGGGGTGCGCGGGTGGCAAGTTGCGCCCAGTTGATTATTGCAGGATCGGATCCTGCTCGAGGGTTTCGCGGAGTTTGGCGAGGGCGGTGTTCTGGATCTGGCGGACTCGCTCCTTGCTGAGGCCGACGGACCGGCCGATCTGCTTGAAGGTGAGTCGGTCGTTGTTGCCCTGGGGGAATCGGCCGAGCAGGACGCGGGACTCCAGCTCGGTCAGGTCGCTGCTGTTGATGCGCAGGACGTGGCGCAGCCGCTCCAGGCGCAGGTCTACCTCGGAGCTGGTGGTCTCGGCAGGGGAGTCGAGGGCGGGGTCGTAGTAAACGGGGAACAGGCTGCGATAGCGCAGTTCGCGTCGGCCGCGGCGCATGCACGACCGGGCGATGCAGTTGCAGGCGTAGGTGCTGAAGCGGAAGCCGCGCCAGGGGTTGAACCGATCGACCGCTCGGGCCAGTCCGAGCATGCCCTCGCTGAGCAGGTCGTCATCGTCGAGGTCCGGACTGCGGAAGTGGTCGAGCATGCGGTAGACGAGGCCGAGGTTCAATTGCACGACGGCCTCTCGTACGCGGTGCCAGTGTTTTCGCCATCGGCGGCGGGTACTGGCGGAGACCTGAGCTTGCCGACGATCGGACGCCCAGTACGCGCAGGTGTGCAGGGCTTTGAAGAGATCGCCCTCCTCGGGCCGATGGGCCGGGGGCATGCCGGCGGCGATCCAGGCGAGCACCTTGCGTGCGTTCGATTGGGCGGCTTTGGAGCGTAGCCACGGATGAGGTGCGTAGAAGGGCTGCTCAGTGGTCGCCTGGGTCCGGTGTCTGGCAGTGATGGTTGTCACGTCGAGCTACTCCATCCATGAGCCGAGTACGCAACCGTGCCTTGGCCCGGGCGCGGTACAGTGGCTGGTGGATGGCTCGGCGCTGTGTCAGGGTGAACCGATCCGTGAACGTGCGGACGCTCTGGTATATGCCCTCATGACGGATCCGGCCCCGAACAGTGTGGCCACCCAGCCGGGCTGTGCCGCGCCTGCTCGCCCCGGTTGGGGCGCATGTGACCTCACACTACAACCTTATACGCCGCAAATGGCCTAGGGTTTGGATGTTTCCTTTCTGGATGTGTTTTTCCGCGGCATGATGACTTGACCGCATTGGCCGGGCTTGGGCGGACGGGACTTCGTCAAAACGCTTGCTGTCAGGACGTTTGGCGTACGCTGTATGGAACGGCGCACTCCGTTTGGCGTGTTGAAGAGGTGGCCATTTTAGGGAGAATACCACCCGGCGGGCTTTGCGTTTTTCGCTTCGCGGTTCGTTCGTGGGCGGGGATGGCGAGTGGCTGCCAATTGCCCTGGGCCGGCGGTATACTGTCCACCTTTACTGCCCGGGCCGAAGGCGAGGGAGCCGGTGAGTATGGGTAGTGCTCCTGGTGTGCATGACCCGGCTGTGGCGGTTGTCCGGCTTCTGAGCAGGGCGAGGGCGGTTGTCATGGGCCGACGCGAGCCAGCGCCGTAGGTGTCTAGTTAAACGACGAGGATTGAGATGGCGGATGTGACGATTGAGAACATTCCGGTCCACCAGGTTGAGAGTCGTTTGCGGCGGATTGCGACGCCACTCCCGGTGCCTGAGACGCGGGCGATGCTGGAGGATTCGCGGCGATACGAGCCGCGGTCCATGGGGGGGCAGCCGCCGGTGATGTGGGATCGGGCGGAAGGCTTCACCATTCATGACGCGTTCGGCAACCGGTGGATCGACTTCTCCAGCGGCGTGCTGGTGGCCAACGCGGGGCACGGTCGCCGGGAGATCGGCGAGGCCATGGTTCGGCAGATTGAGCATGGGCTGTACCACAACTACTGCTTCCCGAACGAGCCGCGCATCCGGCTGGCCCGGCGATTGTGCGAGCTGGCCCCGGAGCCGTTGAAGAAGGCCTTTATCCTCTCGACCGGGAGCGAGGCCACGGAGTGCGCGATCAAGCTGATGCGGACTCGCGGCCGGCAGATGCGCAACGAGAAGGACGTGATCCTCAGCTACACGAACGCCTTCCACGGACGCACGCTGGGTGCCCAGATGATCGGGGGCATCCCCGCACTGAAGGATTGGATCGGGCACATGGACCCGGCCATGGTGCAGCTTCCGTTCCCGGATGGCTTCCGCTGCGAGGATACGAGCTTCGACTTCTTCGAGGAGTCTTTGGCGGGTCTCGGAGTCGAGCCGCGCAACGTCGCGGGCATTATCGTCGAGACGTACCAGGGCGGCGGCGCGAGTTTCGGCCCGCAGGAGTACTTCCAGAAGCTTCGTGAGTGGTGCGACACGTGGGATGCGCTGTTGACCTTCGACGAGGTGCAGGCGGCGTTCGGGCGTTGCGGCAAGATGTGGGGCTTCGAGCACTACGGCGTGGTGCCCGATCTCATGTGCCTGGGCAAAGGGATCAGCAGCTCGATGCCGGTATCGGCGATCGTCGGTCGGCCGGAGGTCATGGACCTCTATCCGCCCGGCTCAATGACCAGCACGCACACCGGAAACCCGATCTGCGTGGCCGCGGCGCTGGCCAACATCGAGTTGATTCTGGCGGAAGACCTCATCGGCAATGCCGCCGGGATGGGGGAGGTGCTGCACCGCGAGTTGTGGCATCAGCTCAAGCCGTTTGACGCCCGCATCGGGGCGATTCACGGCAAGGGGCTGGTGGCGGGCGTGCACGTCATCCAGGATGAATCGCTGACGCCGGATGGCCAGCTTGCCCACGACGTGGTGTGGCACGCGGTCGGACGCGGGTTGATGCTCTTTGCGCCGGTCGGGCTGGGGGGCGGAACGATCAAGATCAGCCCGCCGCTGTGTATCACGGAGGAGGCGGTGGTCGAGGGCGTGAGCGTGCTGGCGGAAGCGTTCGCGGACAGTCTGGGCAAGTAGCTGTGGTGGTGGCCGTTCGGTTGGCACAGGGGGCGGCGGCTTGAAGTGTGACCGCTCGCCGGTCGCCACGGCTCGTCTGTCTTCGACGCTGAGCTCGCCGAAGTCAGGGGGTGACCGCTACGGGATGATGTGGGGCGGTGCTCTTGCATGCGAGACGGGATGTGAGTGGCGAGAAAGGGCGGCTGTTGATCGGGCGTGACCCGGCCGAGGCGGTTGGGCTGGCGGCCGAGTGCCTGGCCGAGGCGCTGACCGGTCGTCAGGGAAGGCGATCCGTCGCCCTGGCTGGAGGGAGCACGCCAGCCGTTTTGTACCGGCACTTGACGGAGCCGGCGTGGCGCGAGCGGATCGCGTGGGACCGCGTGGACTGGTTCTGGGGCGACGAGCGGGCCGTGCCGCCGGAGCATGCGGACAGCAATTATCGTATGGCTTGCGAGACGTTGCTGGCGCCGCTGGGGATTGCCTCGGATCACATCCACCGCATGCCGGCTGACAGCGACGATCTGAGCGCGGCCGCCGCGGCGTACGAGCGGAAGATTCGTGAGGTGGTGTCTGCTGGGCGGGAAGGGGTTCCCTCGTTGGATCTGGTCTTGCTTGGCGTAGGGACGGATGGGCACACCGCCAGCCTGTTTCCGGGCACCTCGGGTGTGACCGAGGCTTGCCGTTTGATCGTGGCTCATGAGGTGCCCAAGCTGGGTGCTTGGCGGATGACCATGACGTTTCCGCTTCTGCGGGCTGCCCGGCGAGTGGTCTTCTTCGTCACCGGGGCCGACAAGGCCGAGATCGTCGCTCGCATCCTCTCGCCCGCGGCCGATCCAGGCATTCTGCCGGCGGCGGGATTGCGGCAAAGTGGGGCGGTCGTCTGGGTGCTCGATGCGGCGGCGGCCTCGCGCTTGTCGCGCTGAGGTGGTGGGCGAAGGGCTGTGCGGCGATCTCGCGGCATCACGGCCAGACGTGTGCTCGCCGGTCGTAGTTCATGTAATCGTCAGCGTTGGCTTCGCGCAACCGGGTAGCCCACCGCGGGTCGATCTTCTTGTCGATAACTTCCTCCGGGCTGACCACTTGGCCGGACTCATCGCGGAAGGCGTCCACCCGGTCGGTGGGGATTGTCTCGATCGTGCCGGTTTCCTTGTTGACGTACCCGGGTGTGCCGGCAATCAGCGAGTCGTACATCATCTCATTGATCGCCGATTGGGTTCGCGTTCGGTTGTCCCAGATTTCCCGATCGACCTTATTCATGTGCGCCCAGAACTCTCGGATCTGGCGGGCCTCCTGGGCGTTGGCTTTCTGCACCTCACGGATCCACCACTCGCTGTAGGAGAAGCTGGTGCAGACGCGTTCGAGCCAAGTAGCCACCTGGGCGAACTTGTCGGCAGGGGCCTCGTACCCACGGATCGCGACGGTGTAGAGGCCCATCGGTCCCTTGGTGTGCGGGGTGATCATGGCGCTGGCGCTGAGGTAGATCACGCAGCGCAGGTCTACCCCCTGGACCTGCCGTCGGCCCTGCAACTCGTAGGCGTAGAAATCCCAGCGTCCACCGGTTTGTCGCAGGGTTGCCACGCCGGTCGCGTAGATGGCGGCGAGGAGATCGCGCAGCTCGTCCAAGCTCTGCTCGCGAATGACCTGGAGCCCCGGGACTACCTTGCCCAGGCCCGCTTGGAAGGCTTGCTGATCGGATCCGATGTCCGCTACCTCGTAGCCCTTGTTCCGCCACAGGGCCAGGTTCATCTGATCGATCGAGGTGTTGAACGCGTCGGTCACCCAGTTCGTGGTGCAGTACTTGGGCGTGAACATGAAGGCCCTTGCACCCGGTATGTCCGGGCACAGAGCGACCCAGTCGATGTCCTGGTTGGCGGTGCCGTTGGCTTCACTGGTTTGTACCTGCCAGCCGGGCGGAATCCGCAGCTCGACGGCCGCCGATTTGAACGGCTGCAATCGCATTTTGGGGCCGGTGAAGCGGTAGCTGGCGAGAATCTTGTGAAACGTCGGGCGAAGCTGTTCGAGACGGTCGGGCGGACCGAGGTAGCCCATGACAAAGCCCATGCCCGATCGGCTGATCACGGCCCGGTAGCTGCCCGCGACTCGCGTGTTGCCGCTTGTGCCGGCGAGGCTGCGTTGCACGCATTCCTCCGTCGGTCTGGCGTCCGTGCGCGTCTGGTAGTCGGGCATGCCGCGGCGAAGGATCTCGTCGAGCTGGTCGGCGAGTTCGTCGGGGCGGATACGCTGCTTGAGCAGAACCGGTACGAAGAACGCGCCTGCCTTGTCTACGTCATCCGGATCGATGCAGAGGGCAACGCCGCCGCGGACCCTGGGCGTCCAGCCCGGCGGGATGGCCACCTGCGTACCGTATAGCTTGTCATCCAGCAGGGTCCAGCCCGCGGGCAGCGTCGGTGCTCCGCCCGGGGATGCGGGCGCATCGGTCTGTGGCGTGTTTCCCTGCGGAAGCGATTCGCGCAAGTCGGCCAAGGGGCTGCGAGACTCCTGGAGCGGTTGAGGTTGGGGTGATCCGCCCGTGCCTTGGCCACCGGTTGTGAAGCGGATGCTAGTAGGAGCCAAGGGCGTGCCGTCGCTGGCCTTGAAACCCTGACGCCGTTCGCTGTTCAGTGCGAAAGCGTATGCCGTCCCGGGAGCCAGCTTCACCCGCACGGTCAGGGTGCGGTCGTCGGTGAACCTGATGGGTTCATCGCCCAGCATCTCAGGAAAGGCATTGTCGGCGACCTGAAGGAGGCTGTAGCTGTCGGTCTTCATCGCGGTATCGAAGACCACCACGATCTGGGCGGTGGTCGGATCGACGTCACCGGCGCCGTCGGGCGGACTGCTTCGGACCACGTTCGGGGCGGCGACGGCTGGCTGTGTCAGGCAGAGCGCCAGGGCCGCGCATACCCCTGCGAACCGGTGCCATCTCTGTCGCATCATGATTGACTCCTCACCGCGAGGGGGATCGTTGGTTGTTCCAGCCGCCCGGACGTCATGCTGGTGTTTCGGGGCGGTCACTTGAACCAGATCGTCTCGGCCAGCCATTTGCCGTCGGTCAAAACGAGTGTGGTGAGCGTTCGG
>Ga0123328_1000025_pt1 | contig 123538 bp, 92 predicted proteins | sample BioC12SIPDNA_2_FD_89702 | JGI IMG/M metagenome (GOLD analysis project Ga0123328, IMG submission 89702) | Anaerobic biogas reactor microbial communites from Washington, USA - Biogas_R1_A C12 SIP DNA | ecosystem: Engineered > Bioreactor > Anaerobic > Unclassified | place: Washington, USA...
CCTTTGTTCCCAAAACGCACGCCTCCTGCTTGGTCCGATTCTCCACTGCCGGTCAAACTTTCCCCCACCAAGAAAAACCTCCTCCTGCCATCACCTTGGGTTGCGGGCGAAGCCCGCGCTGGGATATCCGTGCCATCCGTGGTCCCAAATTCCCCCCATGCCAATCCGGGCCCCTTGGAGAAGTCTCTCATGAGGACACATCCTGCCAGATACCTTCCCATCGCCGCATTCCTGCTCTCGGTCACCGCCTCCTCGTCCGCCTTCGCCCAGGGCAGCCTTGCCGGCCTCACCCATTGGGAAGAAGGCCGCAGCATGCGGGTGGGGTCGAACGTCTGGATCGAGAACGACAAGTACAACGGCGAGAACAACTTCGATCGTCCCGACCGGATCGAGGCCGGCGAGACCTACGTGATGGCCGACCTGGAAGGGCCGGGGATCATCACCCACATCTGGCTCACGTTCCTGCAGGAGCCGCACTTCTGGGTCAAAGACGGCGCCTGCGATCCACAGGAGATGCTGATTCGCATCTACTGGGACGGCCGTGAGAAGCCCGACGTGGAGGCGCCCGTCGGCGACTTCTTCGCCAACTGCTTCGGCAAGCGGATGGAGGTGATCAGCGTGCCGGTGATCGTGGAGGACGCCGACTCCTACAACTGCTTCTGGCACATGCCGTTCCGCAAGTCGGCCCGGATCGAGATCGTCAACCAGAGCAAGAAGCCGATCCGCAAGCTTTACAACAACGTCGACTGGATCAAGAAGAAGTCGCTGCCCGAGAACACGATGTACTTCTGCGCCCAGTACCGGCAGGAGTATCCGGCCAAGAACTGCGAAGATTACCTGGTCCTGGACGCCGAGGGGAAGGGTTACTACGTCGGCACCGTCTATGCCGTCCGCACCCGCAGCCCGTCGTGGTTCGGCGAGGGGGACGAGATGATCTACATCGACGGCGAGAAGAAGCCGTCGATCCGCGGCACGGGCACGGAAGACTACTTCCTTTCCGCCTGGGGGCTGAAGAAGAACAGCACGCCCTATTTCGGCGTCCCCTACCTGAACCACGACGACCGCATCGTGGGCCAGATGACGTGCAGCTACCGCTGGCACGTGCACGATCCGCTGGTATTCAATACGGGGATCCGGGTGACCGTCGAACATTTCGGTTGGATGTCGCCCGACGAGAACAGGGAGCATCGGGCCCACAGTTGGAACGAACGGGAGGACGACTTCACGAGCGTGGCCTTCTGGTACCAGATGGGGCCGACCAAGAAGTTCTACGAGATGCCGTCGGCCGAGGAGCGCAAGCTTCCCAGCCTGGAACGCATCCTTGTTTGGGGGAAGGACGCCCTCGACGCCAAATTCCACGGGGCCGGCGAAGCCAAGATTCAGGAAGGGGAACGTTACCTCGAATCGGGCGGACAACTCCTCTTCAAACCGGAGACCAAGGAGCAAGGCTGGGTCGAGTACACTTTCGAGGTCAAGGAGAAGGAGCCGTTGCGGCTGCTGCTGGAGATGACGCGATCGTACGACTACGGCGTCTGGCAGCCGATCCTGAACGGGGTGAAAATCGGCGAGCCGCTCGATTTCTACCAGCCCCAACCCGACGTGTTGGAGTTCCACCTGATGGACTTCTGGCCCGAGCCGGGCAAGTACACGTTGCGGCTCGAGTGCGTGGGCAAGAACCGCGATTCGACGGGCTACGACCTGGGATGCAATTCGGTCCGACTGCGCGAACGCCGCCCGCGAGTGAAGGCCTTCGGCTACGACAAGGACAAGGATTGGCGCGTCGAGCAGGTCTTGTACGAGTGATCTGTTGGAGTCCAGCTTTCATGACCAACTCGAATCGTCGAGATTTTTTGAAGCGATCCTCCGTTCTGGCCGCCGGGCTCTGCACAGCCCTGACGGACCCGTCCACGGTGGAGGCGGCTGCAGATCGCCCGCAAAACCCCGACGCCCGTTTTCGATATCTGGGCTGGCAGCTTGGCCTTTCCTACCAGGCGAGTCGTCCGGAAGGGCGGCGTCCCGAAGAACTTCGGCAACTCCTTCGCGAGATGCGCGACCATGGCATGAACTTCATCAGCTTCATGCTCGTCAGCTACTCGTTCTTTGATCCGGAGCACGACGGGTTCGACTGGCCGGTCCGCCGCGAAGGGCTCCTCAGCTATCGCGACGAACGCTCACTGAACGCAAGGGAAGAAACGGAATTCCTCGGCGACGTCATTCAGGAGGCGAAGGAGGCCGGCTTTCACGTGCAACTCATGACCAACTGCGGGATCTGGAACCCGGACCGGATTATCAAGGGTTATCCCCAGACTCGGCCGCAAGTGACTTGGGACGACCGCCGATCCGGCTGGGTGCACTGCCCCGACATCCCCGACGGCTATCGCTGCGTTCGAGACGTCATTCTGGATGCCTTGGAGCGTTACGCCCGCCGGGGTGTGGCAAGTTACGCGATCGAGTATCCCGGCTATGCGGGCAGTGGGTGCTTCTGCGAGGCTACGCGGACGGCTTTCGCCGACGAAACCGGTCGCGAGCTCACGCCGCAGTGGGCTCGGGCGAACCGTCCGGAATTCGACGGCTGGAAACAACAGCACATCGGGTCGATCCTCAAGCGGCTCGTGGATGAGGTCCATGCCCAGACGCCGGACGTGGAAATCTGGCTTCACACGGCGTGCACCGCCAGCGGAGGGCGGGGCCACGCCCCCGATCCGCTCCGCAAGGCCGGCATCACCGCGACCATGCCCTACCTGATGCACAGTCCGTCGCCCGATTTCTCGCGTCTCTCGAAGAACGTCGATGCATGTTACCCGCTCCCGGCGGTCGCGCACGTTTGCGTTCGGGCCAAGCCGTTCAAGAACTACGCGATTCCGCCCAAGAACCCGGCGCTGATCAGCAAGTTTTTCGATGCCGTCGAGCAGACCAGAATGGAGAACCTTGCCGGCCTGGTGTTCTTCAACGAGACCAACGTTCCCCCCGAAAATCGCAGGGCCGTGTACGACGGGGTCAAACGGTTTGTCTAGCGCTCCTTGATCAAGGTGACAGCCACCAAATCTGGTGAAGTTGGAGACTCTGGCACACCTCAGAGCTCCCCCCGCCGCAAAATCAAAAGCGATCGGGCGGGGATGTCCCAGCGGCTGTTAGGTTGTGATGCGGAGGCGTCGGTCGGTACATACGTGTCGGCGGTCGTCACCGTGGCGGCGGCTTCCGTGTAGTTGGCCAGCACCAGGTAGAGTTCGTGGTTGGCGAACATCGAGGCCACCACGCCTTCGGGGAGCGGACCGGTGAACAGGTCCGAGTCGCCGATATCGAGCCAGGCCCAGGTCCCTTCTTCGACCATCGGCAGGTATTGGGCCAGCCAACGGGCGTGGGTCGGTCGGGCTTCGGGACGCCCCGGCTGGGAATCCCACCAGCCGTAACTGTGTGGGCCCTCGGGATGGGCTTGGTAGTGTTTCCAGATGGCGCGGCAGTGCCGGGTCCAGAAGCACTTCTCCTCCGGCGGATAGTCGATGCCCGGGATCACGGCCCGTTCGCCGGTGAACGGACGGCCCGCCAGAAGCACGGGAAACTGCATGTAGGGGATCGCGTGCAGGTACAATTCGTCCTCATTGGCAATCGTGGCGCGGCTCATGTCCAGGCAGGGAACGACGTAGGGGGGATGGTTCTTCACCTCCTCCCGAAGCTTGTCGCCCTGCCGGCCGCCTTCGCCGACCCAGAGGTAATCGTAGACCTTCAGGTCGGTGTTGGGACATCGGGTGCCGCCGCGATGGACCTTGACCACACCGCCACGACGATGCACCTCGGCATAGACCAGGCTCAACAGATCGGCCAGCGCGCCGTCGTTCTCGGGCGTCTCTCGAAACGCCAGCACCTGGTCGCCCGTCGCCTCGCCGGACAGGTCCGGCGGCTGGCGGTAGCCGAGGTCGTTGTAGATTCCGTCGACGCCGTATTCGTCGAGAATCCGCACGACGTGCTGCAGGTAGTAGGCTCGCCACCCGGGGCTGGCCGGCGAACAGTGGGCGTAGCGGAAGTAGATCTCGACCAGGGGGCGGTCGTCTGCAGCGGTCCACTCGGGGCGGAAGTCGGGGTCGGTCTTCTCGAAGTAGCCGCTGGAGGCGTAGACGATCAGTTTCATACCGCGACGGTGAACCATGTCCACAAACCGGCGGAAGCCCGCCGGGTTCAAGGCGTCGAGCTTATGGGAGCCGAACAGCCGCTGCGAATCGTTCCACTCCTCGTGCACGTGGATCAGGCGGATGCCGTGGTCCCGGAGCGAATCGAGTTCCCGTTCGTCCCAATCGTCGGGATCCCAGGGCTTGCGGCAGGGATACTCGCCCAGGTTGTAGCAGCACTGGCCCGGCAGATAGCTGGTAACCAGGTGCTTTCTCATACACGTGCGGATGCCGCGTTCGGCCAGCCGGATGTTCTCGAGCCGCTTTCGGTGCTCGGCGCCCGTGTATTCGGCGAGCACGGCAGGGACCGCCGATTGGGCTTGGGGGGCTGCGGTCGCTGCAGCGGCCGATGCCGGGACTCGGTTCACGACGGTTCCGGCCGTGGCGGCAACGGCACTCGCTTTCAAGAAGTCGCGTCTCTGCATCGTGTCTCTCCTGTGTGCACGTCAAGAAATCAGTTACCGTCTTCGGTGCAACCCGTTTCACGGCGGACACTCCGCTCCAGGAATGGTGGAACGATGGAATACTGGAATGATGGAATGATGGAATGATGGAATGTCGCAGGAAACCCGTATCGCCAAGCGGTCTGGTTGAGCTCGTCCAACCGTTCCATTCTTCCATCATTCCAGTATTCCCTTTCAAATCGGACAGCCATCTGTCGGTCGTTCCTTACACCCGGTACTCTCGGACTCGTTCCATTAGCCGGTTTGCCGCGTCCACATCCGACACATCACCGACTTTGTAGAGGACTCCCCCGGCCAGTTCATGCCGTTCGAGTGCGGCGACGAAGGCGTCGTGCGGAACCTGCACCACCAGCGGCATATCGCCTGTGCGCTGTTGGATGTCGCGGAGCACGTCGAAGGCCTTGGGGAAACCGCGGTCGTCGCCGAGGAAGATGGCCTTGAGGCCGTTGAAGCCGGCGACGGTCTGGAGCAGGTGCCGGCCGTTGCCGTGGATGTGGACGACACCGCCGTCGAACTGGCGGAAGATCCGCTCGGCCGGTCCCCTGCCCCACTCCTCCAGCGTGTTGATCGAGGTCATGTGGAAAGGATCGACGCTCTCGGAGACGATCCGGCCGGGGATCCACTGGACCATATTGCTGCAGGTTCCGCCCTCAGGGCCGGTCGCGTTCTCAAAGAACGCCGACTGGACCGCCACGTTGATCTCGAAGGCCAGCTCGACGGCCCGGCGGACTTCGTCCGGGCGTTCGTAGAGGCTGAGATAGGTTTGGGTGGCGCCGACCAGTTCAAACACGAAGTTCAGCCCGTCGATCAAGATGAAGTGGCTGACGCCGAACTTGCCCGCCGCTCCTTCGGCGAAGATGCGAAGTTGATTGAGGTAGCGGTCGAACCAGGGATGGGAGCGATCGAGGTGAAGGCGGTCCAGTTGGGACCAGTCTTCGAGGATGGGTGCGACCATTGAGGAGATCCAGCCCGTATCGGGATCAGCCATGAACTGCACGTCCCCGTCGATCAGGCCGCCGTAGAGGCCCTGATCCATTTCGCTCAGGTAAGCACTGGGCACAGAGTCGTCGTCTATGGTCGCCCTCTCCGAGAAATGCCGATCCCAAAAGGCAATCCGCTCGGCCGGATCGGGGGCGTCGCAGTAGCCTTCCGTGTATCGAGCCCGAAATTCGGCGATCGCCCGGCTCGGCGTTTCCATGACGGCAAAGATCTGGTCCTGCGCCCGACGCTCGTAGAGGGAGCGGAGGCGGTTCAAGACGTGTGGCAGCGTTGGTTTGTAGGCGAACATGCGTTCTCCGTGAATGTCTCAGTGTGCAACTCTACTCTTCGCATGTTGCCTCAATCATCAATACTTCAAATGGTTCCAGTTGGTACTCGCAACTGTTTTGGGCTGCGAGCCGATCGGGGATGCCGCGATCGGCTGCCGACCAGGGCGCGGTCAAGCGAAAGGTGCCGGAGCGCCCGGGTAGTTCGAAGGCGTCGGCCAGGTTGAGCGAGATCGATTGGGGTTTTTCGGCCGGGTTTCGCAGGGTGAGGATTCCCTTGCGGGGCGACCAGGCGGCGTAGCCGTAGACTTCGGCTTCGCCCGGGTCACCGCCGACCCAGTGGACGTCGACGAGCGCGTCGGCATTTTCGCGGGACCAGCGGGTGCAGTCGGCCAGGACGTCCCAGGCCCGGTCGGTCATCCGCGAGGGGGTCACATAGAGTTCCATGAGTTGTGTGCCGCCGGCGAAGGCCATGCGAATCTCGTCGGGCAGATCGTCGACGTCGTCGACCATCTTGGCGGCCGTGCCGAGTTGGGCCTGGCACAGGCTGACGATCATCAGGGAATTGAGCGGATAGAGAGGAGCCCGATCGACGATCATGCGGCGGACGAACATGTCGCGATAGGTGATCGACTGTTCGCGCATGGAGCCGGCGCCGTGGAAGCCGAGGTCGTGCCCGTTGCGCCAGACCGAGTCGCCGTACCAGAGCCAATAGGGCGAGGGCCAGGTGCCGGTGGTGATGCTGAGGTAGATGTCGGGGCGTTGCTTTCGCAGTTCCCGGGTGAGCTTGAGGAGGGCTTCGATGTCGCCGGCCAGTTCGTTGTCGGCCCCCGGCGAACCGAGGCCCTGGCCGACGCCGTCGAATTTGAAGTAGTTGGCACCGTAGTCGGCGATCATCTGTTTGCAGGACTCGGCATACCGGGCGTAGTAGGTCGGCCCGGCCAGCGCGAAGCCGCGGGAGTTGGTTTCGAAGCCCTGAGTCTTACCGTACTCCAGGCGATCTTTCTTGGCCTGGCCGTAGCCGCCCCAGGGCGAGAGCCAGACGCCGATGGCCGATCTCTGCTTCTCCGCGGCCTTCTGGTGGGGTGCGAATCCGTTGGGGAACCCGTCGTGGAATTTCCACAGCGTTTTGGGATCGTCCCAGCCGTCGTCGAAGACGAAGCTGTCGAACGGGACGCCGCGTTTTTCGAACATCTCGCGGCCGAACTGTTCCATCACGTCGAGGCATTGTTTCTCATCCATCCGCCGGCCGGGCCAGGCGATGTCCCACCAGGAATTGTAATGGAGGAACAGGCGGTAAGGCCGGGCACGTTCGCGTTCGACGTAGTAGAGGAAGGCACGGCGCAACTGGCCCCGCGGAGCGATACCGATGACGGCAGAGCGGGACCACGTTCCGCCCGGCTCCGGCTGGCTCTGATACCGTGCCGTACATTCCACTCGCCCGTCGACAACTCGGTTGTCTGCCAGGGGATGCTCGCAGGCGAAGAACAGGTTGCCCGCCACGACGGGCGAGCCGCTCACGGTGCCGGCGACCTCGGCCTTCACCTGGTCGACTTCGAGGACGACCACTTCGTTTGCATCGAGCGGCGTCTTGCCGGGCCGTACAGTCAGTTCGGTGCGAACGGCATTGGAGTGATCGCGGAGGGTTGCCGTCCATCGAGCTTCCGTGCGGCCGTCGGGCGACGTCAGTCGGACGATTGCCTGCCAGCCGGGTTCCTGCGATGACACCGGTAATGCCCCCGGCTGCGGGTCGAGCCGGACCAGTTTCGGCTCCTCAACGATCTGCCATTCCGAGGCTGCCAGGGGGCGGTCGCCGGCCATGTTCATGCGGAAGGCCTCCGATGGCTGGGGAAGCAGAATCCGACCGTCAAAGTGATCGTCGATCCGACCAAGGCAAAACCGACCCGGTTTCACACTCCAGTAGACAGAGAGTACGGCGTTCTCCAGAACAAGCTCCCCGTCGGAGAATTTGGCCGAGGCTGGCCCCGGACCGCGGCCCGGGAATTCGACGGCGGCCGTGGGCCTCAACGGAATCGCAAGGGTGGAGACGACGGCAACTGCCGCCAGGGACGCCCGGCGGATACGATCGTGATGCTTTCTCGGCATGCTATTCCCCTTTCCGGCCAATGGACGGCGTTCAGACGGCCTCGATTGTATGCGTTCGCCCCCGGGCTTGACCAGTGTTTGGGCGGTTTGGCTTCGCAGGAAAACAACCACGGATGGCACCGATGACACGGATAAGCGAGGATGAGCACGGGATTTGCGCGAGTAGTGTCCAGAGCTTTGCAGACGCGCCGGGAGGTGCTAGGATCATCATCCGGGTGGACCACTCCTGTTCCCTTCGTTATCGTGTCGAGCCGGACGGTACCGTTACCTTCATCGGAAACAACCCATGACACTCTCCCAGATCGCTTCCCGCCGCCGTTTCCTCAAGGCCGCCTGCACAACCGCGACAACTCTCGGGTTGTCGTCGTTCGGCTGGTGCGGCGGGCCTCCACCCGTTACCAACCCGCGGGCTACGGACGGCGACGACGCCCACGAACCGAAGTGGGACGAGCAGTTTATTGTTACCGTGGGACCGGCCAAGGCCGACCTGGTGGGAACGACCGACCGGGCAATCCAGGCGGCCGTGGATACGGTGGCCCGGCGAGGCGGCGGGACGGTGCACCTGCTGCCGGGAACCTACACGCTTCGCAACGCCGTGTTTCTGCCGTCGAAGATCCGGCTTGTGGGCAGCGGGCCCGAGTCGGTGATCACCAAGATCGCCTCGGAGACCGTGGAACTGGCGGACGACTCGAACTGGTTCGACCAGGAAATCACGCTGGCCGAGGCCAAGGACTTTCGCGTCGGCGACGGGGTGCTCATCCGGGCGACGAATCCGCACAACGGCAGCACCGACTTCATCAAACGCACCTTGGTCGCCCGTTCGGGGAACCGCTTCAAACTCAGCGACGGGCTTCGCGACAATGTCTGGCTGAGCGGGAAACCGACCTGTGCTTCGCTGTTTCCGCTGCTCACCAGCGAGAACACGGCGGACGTGGTGATCGAGAACCTCACCCTCGACGGCAACGGGCAGAACAACGAGAATCTGAACGGTAACTACGCCGGATGCATCTTCCTTCAGGACTGCAATCGGTATAGGATTCATCGGGTCGAAGCCCGGAACTACAACGGCGACGGGATCAGTTTCCAGGTCTGCCACGACGTGGTGGTCGACGAGTGCCATTGCCACGACAACACGAACCTCGGCGTGCATCCCGGGTCGGGTTCGCAGCGCCCGCTGGTCCGCAACTCGCGGATGGCGGACAACAATATCGGGTTGTTCTGGTGCTGGGGCGTGAAGTACGGGCTGGCGGAAGGCAACGAGATGACCGGCAATCGCAGCTACGGAATCTCCATCGGCCATTGCGACACCGACAACGTGATGCGGAAGAACCGGATCAGCGCCAGCGGCAAGGTCGGCATCCTGTTCCGCGATGAGAACCGGGGCCGGGATTTCTGGCCCAACCGCAACCTGGTGGAAGAGAACACGATCCTCGACAGCGGCGGCGAGGACGGCGTGGCCGTCGACATCACCGGGAAGACCCGCGACGTGCGAATCGTCCGCAACGAAATCCGCGAGACCCGGGCGCCGGTGGGTCGCATCGGCATTCGCATCGGCGAGAACGTCGGTGCCGTCGAACTGGAGGATAACGCGATCGAAGGATTTGCGGCGGCTGTTGCCGATCGGCGTACTGGATGACAATACGATGCCATTTGTTGCTTGTCCGTGCGGAAAGAAGTTTCGTGCAACCGACGCACTGGCCGGAAAGCAGGTGAATTGCCCCGGCTGCGGGCGACCGCTGTTGATTCCTCAGGCAAGCTTGCTCGACGAGGAGCTTGCGAGACCCAGCCGGCCGTCGCCGGCTGCCGCTCCCCTGCCCCGTTCGCACGTCAGCGATCGCTCGGTCAAGATGGAGGGCTGGCTGCTGGCCCTGCTGGCGATCGGCGGCGGTGCGGTGGTCCTTGTGATCGTGGTCACGATGATGTCGATGTTCTCGGGAAGTGGTCCTGCACGACCCGATGGAGGTTCGGCGATCAGCACAGCCGACGAACCGGCGGTTTCCGACACTGCATCCGGCGGTGCTTCTTCTCAATCGGCCGACTCTCCGAACCATCGCCAGGCTGAACTTGAATCGAGATCTCCGACGGACGCCGCGGCCCTCGACAGCGCCGCACCGGCCGCGGATACTTCGGCGACGCAAGCTTTCCCTGAGCCGGCTCCGGAGTCGCCTTCGCCGCCGATGGCAAAGCGCGACGAGCCGCGACCGGGCAAACCAGCGCAGCCAAGTGGTAGTCCGACCCGGCCGATGGCGGATACGATTCGGCTTTCGACGGGTGTTTCTCTGGCTCAGACGTTACCGACGGGCACGGCCATGGGGTTCAGCGTGGAGTACGAGTTCGTGAACCACGCGCCCAGCGGCACGGCGAACTTGATTTGGGTGATTGAATCGGGAGACGGGAAGGCAGTCCGGCAGCGTGTGCAGATGGCTGGGAGAGGAACGCTTCAAGGATTCGTTCCCCAGCTTCGTCCAGAAGACGGCCCGTTCAACACGTACATTGAGGACGGGAGCGGGAATCGGCTTTCCAAGTCGTTGACGTTGCGGTAGGCGCCGTGCCTCCCTTGTCTCTTCTTTCCGGCAGACGCAACTCTGCTTGACACGAATGGACTGTGACCCATGAAACAAATCGACCACGTAAACATCGTCGTTGACGATCTGTCGCGCATGACCGCGTTCTACCGCGACGCGGTCGGCTTGAAAGTGACCCGGGAAGTGACCATTCAGGGTGACTGGATCGAGGCGATCACGGGGATGCCGGGTGTGGTTGCCGACGTGGTCTATTTGGAGCCGGCTACGGGGCCGCCGCTGGAGTTGATCGCCTACCGGTGCCCGGAAGGTCCGCGCCCGGCCGATCTGGAGAAGGCGAATACGAAGGGGCTGCGGCACCTGGCTTTTCTGGTCGACGACTTCGACCGGGTCCTGGAATCGGTGCGTGCGGCCGGCGGCGAGCTTCTTGCCCCCGTCCAGAAGGTCCCCGGCGGCCAGGTCGATTATGGTGCCCGGCAGAAATGGATCGTCTATTGCCGCGATCCGGAGGGGAACCTGCTCGAGTTCTGCGACTATCGATGACATGACAGCCCGCGGGAAGGGTGAGGATTCTTGCCAAATTTGGCCTTCCATGGTAGAGTCGCGTGCGGAGGGGGCAGGCCCGCGCTTTCTGGGGGCGTTGCGACATGATTCCGCTGCGGCGATTATGGGCTCAGATCACTGGGCACCTGCTGGAAGAGGTTGTCGGTATCCATCAGCGGGCGCACGCAACGTTCGGACACAAGCTGGGACGGACGCACGCGTTTCCCCTGTTCCAGGGCAAGCGAAGAAACCGCACGATCATCTACAACGCCGAGTACGACTCGGCCGGCGAACTGCGCCGCGGGGTGCTGTTCATCACCACCGGGGCTTTCGTGCAGCCCTCGGCCTCGGAACAATGGTCGATCGGTCACAGGTGGCGCTATTGGAAGCCGACGGCAAGGCAACTCCAGCGGCTCGCCTACCGGGTGTTTGATGCGGTGGGCGACGAATGGAACCTCGACCTGGCTCCGTTGAAGATGCCGATCAAGTTGTCGGATTGGATCAACGATCTGGCCCTCGAGTTCGCTCAACGCAGCCGGCTGGATCCGGACCACCCACAGTTGGCCAAGTGCCTGCGGCTAATCTTCGTGCGTGGCGGACACGACACCGCCGTGGGGCAGCATTTCGAATTGCCCCACGAAGGTCTGGGCGGACTCCTGGCCGCCTTCGTGTTGGCCGCCTGCCGGCACCGCGTGGATTCGCGTTGGGAACAAGCGTTTGCCATGCCTGACGTTCCGGTGGGGCTTTGGTCGAAGGCGCCCCCGCTCTGGACCGAACTGACGCCTGGGGCCGAGCGGGGAGTAGCCCTCGGTTACCCGCGACCTGGACACGCGTCGTCGGATTCGCCGGGCGGGATCCAGCTCGCCCGGTACCCTCGGGCGGACATGGCAGCATCTGCCGAGAACGCGTTGCGGGCCGCGGCCAATGTGCCGTCTCCCTCGTTGTACGAGGTTGCCGCTTCATTCCCGGCGGCGGCAAAGGCCGGTGATCTGGCGTCGTGGTCCGAGATTCTGCACGCTATCAGCCGGAGCGGCGAGGAGGACGCCAAGGTCTGGAATCTCACTCAGCCGGACGTGCTCGAGTCGGTTCGGCAGTCGATCAAGGAGTGGGATCGATCGTTTTCGAAGTGGGTGAAGGAGACTGCCAGATCGTCATAGGGCAAGCCAAACGGACTTGAGTTTGCCTGCCGAAGTGCGCGCCGTTGTTGACGCCTCTTTCTCAGACGACATCCCCTCCGCAACATACGCTTGCCGTGCGGAACCTCAACTGTGAGAATCGGACTGTTTCGACACTTGGCTGCTTCGTTGAGGAATCAGGCTGTGACACGACCACCGCCCACGACGTCCGCACCCGCGTTCGCCTCTCACTCATTCGGGGGTGTTCAAAAAACCTCTTGACGTTTCTTGCCCGCCTGATAACATCGTATTTGTGTACTTATGTATAGATACAAGTCAGACGCCGTAACTTCCCAAATCCGTTCCCCTGCCGGAATTCCACATCCGAATGCCCGCGTCACCCCACCCAACTCCATCAATCAGCGTCCAGGAACACCCGGCAGCAGTCCCGCCTCTGCCAAGACGCCCCTGTGCCCAAACTACTCCCCTGCACCCGCAAGACTGCCCCCAAGTGAGCCAAAAGCACAAAAACACTTGCGCAACAATGGCAACAATGCACAGTGCGCATCTAGCCCCGTAGTTACCCCATCGCAAAATCTCCAACACCTCGCTCTTTGACATCCGAAATAGCGACGCTTACGCAGCACTGACACCGCGTCGAAACGGCACGTGCCAAGCCCCATGCGTACGACCCCGACCAAAAACCCTCGGCCGACAATCTCACTCCGCTCCCACGACTTCCGGCGTGGCAAACTCCCCCTCCATATCGTAAGGCAACCTTCGCACCGTCTTCCCCTCGAAATCGGTGAAGTACAGCCGCGAGACCGAGAGCTTGTCGGTATGTCCGTCGGCCCAGAGCATGGCGAATGGAGTGTCCGGCTCGGCCCCAATCACCTTGCGCACATAGGAGTGGTTTCGCGGGCTATCCTTGGTCACGTCGTGGGTCTTCGTCCACGTCGCCCCCTCGTCGCGGCTCTTCCAGACAGCCACCTCCCCCCCGCCGCCCCAACGCTGCGGTCCCCGTTCCGTCGGACCCGCAATCCGCCAGGTGCCGTCGCCGTCGACCCAGATCGAACCGGTGTCATAATTGTGCGTCGAGTTGGTCACCTTGTGAATCCGCCAGGTTCCCTCCTTGTGGTGCATCACTTCCCAAGTGCGCGGATCGCCCTGCGGACCCGGGCGATGATCCGACGAAGTCACGGCAAGAATCACCGGATTCCCCTGGCTGTCAAGCGTAATATCATGGAAGTAGATGAGCCGATTCTCCTCCGAATAGGCCTTCAATCGGGCCGCGTTGTCCGGATCGGTAAGAGGCGGCGCGATCGTCCGCCCGTCCGCCGTCTGCCACGTCTTCCCGAGATCGCGCGTCTCGAGGTAGTAGGCGTCCGTCCGGTTGTCGGGATGGCCTTTCGGATGCCGATTGAACGCGGTGATGACCCGCCGGCCTTGCCGGAACGACACTTGATAGTGCCCCTCGATGCCCGCCAACTTCTGGTCCTCGCCGCGGGAACCGTCCGGCTTGCGGAAGTTCCAGTAGAGCTCCCGCACGCCCGTGTATTTGGTGAAAAGCTCGACGATCCCTTCGCCCTCGACATACCACGGCTGGGGATAGCAGATCTCGTCGGAGGAGATCAGTTCGAAACGATCAATGTCGTAGGGCTTGACGCTGCGATAGACGAACCCCGGTCGCGATCGGGCTCGACCGGCCACATAGACCCATATCCGTCCTTCGGGATCGATCGTGAGCGACGAATCGTCGTGCGGATCGTCCACCCCGCCCTTGTCGTGAATGATGGTCGGACGAGGCACGCGATCGTCCTCGTGATCGTAGTAAGAGATCATGTTGTAGAGGTACCGCTGGCCCCCCTTCGATCCGCCGTAGCAGAAGAAAGTCTTCTTCGCCGCCGGGGCGTAGATCGCGATCGGCGCATGATCGGCCGTGTAGGTCCCCAGCCCGCCGGAATACTTGTCGCCGTAGTCCCAGAAGCCTTTCCAGTCTTTCTTGCCGTAGGGTGCGTCGGTGTACTGCCCGAGCGTGAACCAGATTCCGCGGTAGCCGTCGTCTTTGGGCTTCAGCGTTTCGTCTTCGGCGGCAGAAGCGAGGCCAACCGAGAACAGTACGAGCAGAAACGAGAAGGGTGCGAATCGGTTCATGGCGGTTCTCGACGAATAGGGTGGCAGTGGCGATGGTGCCGGAGTACGACTCTTCGGCGTAAAACCGGCTCCATCATACCTGCCGGTAAACAAGAAGTCATGCCTCCCGATGCTCCTCCCAAGGAGCCTGTACCTCGCCTACGGCAGGGTTAAACAATCTGCCGTTGTGACTGGCTTGTGCAGAGGAAGACGCTTGGGATCGGGCCACAGGTTTTGCCTGAGTCGTCCAAGCGGCCCGGCCGATCGGAAAATCGATCGCAGGAAATCGGCGCCGGCTTGCCGCCTTCCATCGCGCGGTCGGTGGATAGGACACACGTCTCACACCGCCTAAACACAACGGCTGCAAAGACTTCTGCACATTCGCGCATGACAGAAGGTGGTGAGAGCGGGATCGGTTCCACGGCAGGTATCGAAATTCGCGGATCTTTCGCCAATCGCTGAAGAGTTGAGGCGTTCACTCACCGCTTGACGATAAGCCGCATACAGTCGCCGGCCACTTCCCTGGGACGGCCATGCAAAGCAGGGGACAGGTCATGGAATGCCCGAGATGCCGATCGCAGAGCGTCTACCGAAGCAAGCGAGGGAATGAAGCCCTGCCTTTCTTCGTCAGATGGTTGCTGGTCATCCTGCGATGTCACAACTGCGGCCGGGAACTCGTTCGCTTCGCACCGTTCTGCTCGGTGAAGTCCCGATCTGGAGAATCAGATCCCGGCCACGTTTCGGCCGGGAGAAAGGTGGAACGGATTCAGTTGCCGCGACTGCGGGCGGAGCGGTGAAGGGCAATGGAATGATTAAGGACGTGGCCTGTCACCCCCTCAACCCTCCACGGTTGTGTCCCCCGCCCGAATCCCAAAAAACGCCGCGTAGAGGACCGGCACGACGAACAACGTCAACACCGTGGCGAAACTCAACCCGAACATGATCGTGATCGCCATCGTGTTGAACAGCGGATCGGTCAGCAGCGGAAACATGCCGACTACGGTGGTCAGCGAGGCCATGGTGACGGGCCGCATGCGGCTCACCGACGAGTCGACCACGGCCTGGTAAGGCGGCTTCCCCTCGCGGATCTCGATGTCGATCTGGTCCAGCAGCACCACGGCGTTCTTGATCAGCATCCCGAACAGGCTCATCGCCCCCAAGAGCGCCATGAAGCCGAACGGTTGCCCTGTCAGCAGCAGCCCCGCCGTGATGCCGATCACCGACAGGGGCAGCACCAGCAGGATGATCAGCGGCTGCCGGAACGAGTTGAACAGAAAGACCACGATCAGCGACATGAGGATGGCCGCCACCGGCAGCCTCGAGAAAACCATCGACTGCGCCTCGCTGGAATCCTCGTGCATCCCGCCCCATTCGAGCTCGTAGCCCATCGGAAGCGGGATGGCCTCGATCTTCGGTCGCAGCCGGTCGAAGAGCGTCGTCGCCAGGGCGCCCTGCGGATCGCATTGAACCGTAATCGTGGGCCGGCGATCCCGCCGCCGGCGGATCGGATCTTCCCATCGCACCTGAATGTCGCTCACGACCTGGCGGAGGGGAACGCTGTTGTAAGCGTGACCCCAGACTGGCACGTTCTCCAGATTGTCGATGTCCTCGCGTTCCGCCTTGGGGGCCCTGACCAGGATCGGCAGCAATTCGTCCCCCTCGCGGTAGAGGCCCACCGGCATCCCGCTGGTCGCCTCCCGCAGAGAGATCGCCATCTCCGACCGCGACGTGAACGTTCGCCGGCCTCGTGCCTGGGAGTAGACCGGCACGCACGTCTTCACCGGCTGGCGCCAATCGTCGCGAACGTCCTTGGTGTTCTGATCGGCTCGCATGACGGCCTGGGCCTCCCGGGCCAACCGGTGCAGCACCTCGACGTCCGGCCCACTGAACCGGGCCTCGATCTCGAAGGGAACCGACGGCCCCAGGCAATAACGCCGCACGCGCGGTTCGGCCTGCGGGAAGTTCTCCTTCACATGAGCTTCCGTGGGACCGAACAGCCGGTCGATGTCGCCAGGTGTTTTTACGTTGACCACCAGGTGGCCGTAAGCCTGGTTGGGCAGCTCCGGCTCGTAGGGCAGATAGAACCGGGGCGGCCCCGATCCGAGAAACGTCGCCACGCTCACCACCCCCGGCTGCTTGAGAAGATGCTCCTCGACGGCCTTCAGGTCCTCGGCGACGTTCTGAATGCGACTCCCCTCCGGTAGCCAGTAGTCGACCATGAACTGGGGCCGCGTCGCGTCTGGAAAGAAGATCTGATCGACGAATCCGAATCCCAACACCGCTGCCGTCAACAGGCCCACCATCAGCAGCATCGTGCCCAGGCGATGGTGCAGCGCCGTTTTCAGCAGTCCTGCATAGATTCGGTAGGGCCGTCCGGCATAGGGATCGGTTCCCGCCTTGCCCGGCTTGATTTTCAGGAACATGTCGCAGAAGACCGGCGTCTGGGTCATTGCCAGAACCCAACTCACCATGAGCGACACGCCCACCACGACGAACAGGCTCTCGCAGTACTCGCCCGTGTTGTCTTCAGAAAGGTAGACCGGCAGGAACGCCAGCACGGCCACGAGCGTGGCCCCCAGCAGCGGCCATGCGGTTGCCGCCACCGGACGCGTGACAGCCTGCATCCGCGGTTCGTTCTTCTGCAGCCGAATCAGGATCCCCTCGACGACGACGATGGCGTTGTCGACCAGCATTCCCATGGCGATGATGAAGGCCCCCAGCGACGTCCGCTGCAAGTCGACGCCGATGACCAGCAGCACGATCAACGTGCCCAGGATCGTCAGCACCAGGCCGCTGCCGATCAACAGCCCGCTCCGCATCCCCATGGTCACCAGCAGCACGGCGATCACGATCACCAGCGACTCGATCAGGTTGATCATGAAGCCGTTGATGGCTTCCTGTACATTGTCGGCCTGGAACGACACCGTTCCCACTTCCAGTCCCGCGGGAAACTCGGCCAACAGTTCGTCGAGCCGGTGATGCACCGCCTGGCCCATCTTCACCACGTTGCCGCCCGAGACCGTCGAGACGGCCAAGCCGATGGCCGGCTTTCCGTTGAACCGCATCATGGTGAGCGGCGGATCGAGATACCCGCGGCTGATGCCGGCCACGTCCCGCAACAACACCAGGTCGGTCGAAGGCGTGCCCACCGTCATCGGATCAGTCGGGCTGCCCCGCACGACCAGGTCGCCGATCTCGTCGACCGAAGCAAACATGCCGGTCGGCGCCAGTCGAATGCGTTCTCCTTCCACGTCCAACGCCCCGGCGTCGACTACCGTGTTGTGCCGCTGGAGCGTTTCGAGAATCATCTGCGGATGGACCTTCAGCTCGGCCAGTTGCGAGCGGGAGATCTCCACGTTGACCACTTCCCGTTGCTCGCCCCACAACTCGACGCGTGAAACGTCGTCCACCAGAAGCAGCTCTCGCTGCAGGATGTCGGCGTAATGCTTCAAGTCGGCGTACGAATAGCCGTCCCCCGTCAAGGCCAGCACCACGCCGTACACGTCGCCGAAATCGTCGCGAACGACCGACGGTCCCGCCCCGGGGGGCAGCTTCGACTGGGCGTCGTTCACCTTCCGGCGCAGTTCGTCCCACACCTGGGGCAGACGGTCCTTCCGGTACGACTTTTTGATCTCGGCATGAACGATCGACAGCCCCGCGCGCGAGAGCGAGCGAACCACGTCGAGTGCGTCGAACTGCTGGACGGCCTTCTCGACCACGTCGCTGACCTGCTCTTCCACTTCCGCCGGCGACGCCCCGGGGTACCGGGTGACAATCACCGCCGTCTTCACCGCAAACTCGGGATCTTCGAGCTTGCCGAGGCGGAAGTAGGACCAGAGCCCCCCGACGATCAGCAACACGGTGGCAAACACGACCACCGCTCGCTGCTTGACGATGAATTCAACGAGCTTCATGACGCATCGCCTTCGCTGACCGCACGGTCGGCAGCACCCTCCTGTGGAACCTCCATCCTGACTCGCTGCCCTTCGTGGAGCAGCGGGGCGCCGGCCGTAACCACCCACTGCCCGGGAACCAGGCCGCCGGTGATCTCGACGCCTTCGTTCGTCAGTTCTCCCACCGTGACCGGCTGCCGATGGACGGCGCCATCCTTCGGGTCGACCACCCAGACACCGGGCTTTCCGTCCTCGCCCAGCACCGTGGCAGCCGCGGGCAACCGGAAACCGATCGCTTGGGAAGACTGGCCGATCTCGATTCGCACCCGGGCCGTCATACCCGGACGGACGATCAAGTCGGCCGGCAGCTTGAGCGTGACCGTTATCGGATAGGTGAGCTTGCCGTGCTGAATGGCCGGCCCGATCTCCTTCAGTTCTGCTGGAAACCACCTTTCCGGATAGGCGTCCAGTTCGCAGGCAAAACTGCGAAACCGGTCCTGCTGAATCACCACGTCCTCGGGAATCCCCGCCGTCACGTCGATCGACGAACAATCCAGCAGGCTCACGATCGGATGGCCGGCAGCCACGGTTTCGTAGTTTTCCACGTACTTCTGCGAAACGTAGCCGTCGAAGGGCGCAACCAGCCGGGTGTCGTTCAGAGCGTTCTTTGCGGCGTCCAACTGGGTCTTCAGGCCGGCAATCTTCGCCTCCATCCCCTCGATCTCTTCGGTTCTCGCCCCGTTCTTGGCCTTCTCGAGCTCCTTCTCCACCGCCTTGACCTCCGCCTGGGCCACGTCAAACGACGCCGCGGCGTTGTCCAACTTCGCCCTCGCCACCGAGCCGTCCTGGACCAGGGCCTCGAAACGGTCGCGAAACAGCGTCGCTTCGTTCAGTTTCGACCTTGCCCCGCCTAGTTTAGCCTCCAGCGCCGCGATGTCTTCGGCCCGTGCCCCTTCACGCATCGCCTTCAGACCCGCCTCCGCCTCGGCCAGCCCAGCCTCGACGCGAATCACTGCCAGCTCAAAATCCCGGGGATCGATCCTCGCAATCACGTCCCCCTCGGCCAAACGCTGACCCACCTTCACGTCGAGCTCGCATAGCGGTCCTGGCACGCGAAAGGCCAGTTTCGATTCCCGCAGTTCCTTGGTCACGCCCGGAAAATCCCGGCGATCGACCAGCCCCGTCGTCTCCACCTTCACGACCCGCACGGGACGTGCTGCCGCCGCTCCCGTCGACGTGTCTTCTTGAGTCGCCGCCGGACGAAGGTAAAAGGCGCCGGCGCCTACGGCCAACACGACCGCCGCAGCCGTCACCCACTTCCCGGCTTTGACCAGGACTCTTGTAGATATCCCTCGCATGCTTCGTGTCATGGCTGCAAACCTCCCAACTCGTTCGGCCGCGGGCCCTGCACGGTGGGGGAGGGCAATCCCAACACAACCACCATGTTGCGGGCGACATGCGACGCCGCGGTCTCGATGAACTCTTCGTCGTACTCCTCTTCACTCCGGTCCAATAAGCGGTTGATCACGCGGCGCGCCATCAGGAAGTAGTGAATCTGTCCGCTCAGGCACATCCGCCATAAACCGGCACTGCCAGGGTCCAGGCCCGGAACGTGTTCCAGGAGCAGGCGGTGGAGTGCGTCGTCGGTCGGACGCAGAACCTCGGCAATGGCGGCCGATACGTCGTCCGAGGCGTCCACCACCGCCCGGTTGATCAACCGCTCGTACCACTGCGGATGGTCTGGCGCCAGGTAAGTACGGCAGAACCGCCGGATGAGTCGGTAGAGAACGTCCGCTGCCTCCTGGGGACTGGAAGGGTTGGCCTCGCTCAGCAGCGTCATCGCGTCTTCCGCATTGATGTGACGCTCCAATGCGTAGCGGATCGTCTCCAAGTACAGTCCCGACTTCGAGCCGAAATGATAGTTCACCGCCGACAGGGTCGCCCCCGCCTTGCCCACAATGTCCCGCACGCTCACTCCGTCGAGCCCCCGTTCGGCAAACAGCTCCCCGGCCGCCAGGATGAGCGACAACTTGGTGTCAGCAGCAGTTTCCGTCTGTGGCATGGCAATCTCTCCAGCGGACTGGCTCGCATGTCGAATAACCCACCTCATTCAAATATAAAACGAACGTTCGTTCGAGTCAATTCTCACAATATATCGATCGTCATAACTTCTTATTCCAATTTTGCTTGAACAAACCGGCTCCCTCAAAAGGACACAGAATCAGCCTGCGAAAAAGGAACGACTGGGGGGGATGCGATGTACCGATCAATTTGGTTGGCACACCTGGAGCGCTTGTTCCGATCCTCATGAATATCCCCGTTCCTGCCGGTTCTGCCGGTACTGCCAGCCTGGGTCATCCATCGCATCTTGCTCAATTGATCCAATGCACAGAAGAACCGCCATCTACCGCTGCCTCGCACTCGGTCTCTTCGCAATCGCGCTCAAAAGCTCCCCTCCGCCCGCTCGCGCGGAGACCCTCGACGACGCCTGGAACATCGCCCTGGCCGCCGATGAACGTCTCCAGGCCAGCCAACTGGAAGCCGAGTCGGCCCGCTGGGAATACTCCGCCGCCCGATCCCTCGCCATGCCTAAGGTCAACAACGCCACCGGCTATAACTGGCTCTCCACCACCCCCTCGTTCAGAACCGCCATTCCCGGCTTGGGCGACCTGTCCATGCCGTTCCTCCAGGACCAGTTCGCCGTCAGCTCGACCATGGTCGCCATGCCCCTCTACACCGGCGGCAAGATCCGGCACACGGTCAGCGCGGCCGCATCCCAGGTCGCCGCCGCCGAGAAAGAACAAGTCCGCACCCGCCTCGACGTCAAGCTCGAAGTCGCCGCCGCCTATGTCACCGTCCTGCGAGCTCGCCGCGCGGTCGAAGTAGCACAAGCCAACGTCACCAGCCTCCAAACCCATGTGCAGGCAGTCGGCAGCATGCTGCAGCAAGGCCTCGTGGCCAACAGCGACCTGTTGGCCGTCGAGGTGGCCCTCGCCGACGCCCGGCAGAAGACCCTCCAGGCCCGCAACGGCGTCGATATCGCGGGCGCCGCCTACAACCGGCTGTTGCGGCGTCCTCTGGATGCGTCGGTCGACCTGGAAGAAGCCCAGGTCTACCCGTCCCACCAAGGCCTCGACCACCTCAGCGCCCAGGCTCTCGACATGCGCCCCGAACTGTCGCAACTCTCCGCCCAGATCAACGCCCTGCGCTGCCAGGCCGAGAGCATTCGCGCAACGAACCGGCCGCAACTGGGAGTTGTGGGAGGATATACCTATCTGGAAAACGAGCACATCGCCCCCGAAGGCTACGGCTCCGTGAGCTTCGCCGTCGACTGGATGCCCTACGACGGCGGCATGGCCCGCTCTCGCTGCAACGCGCTCCTGCAAAAAGCCAACGCCGTCAGCCGCCTTCGCGCCAACGCCGTCACTCTGATCCAGTTGGAAGTCCGCAAGGCGTGGCTCGACGAACAGGAAGCCCGCAGCCGCATCGACGTCACCGGCAAGGCGATCCAGCAATCGGAAGAGAATCTCCGCGTCGCCCACACCCGATACAAAAACGGCCAGGGCACCAATACTGAAGTGCTCGACGCCGAAACGCTCCGAACCGTGAGCTACAACAACTACCACAACGCCGTCTACGACGCCGTCCTCAGCACCTTCAAACTCCAACGCGCCGTCGGCTCTCTCTAGCCCCCCCGATCAGGCTATTCCCGACTGTTGTCTCCAACCATCTCCGTCGGCCAACAAGTCCCTGTCCTTGCCCAACTTGCCGAGGGGTGCGATCATTAGGTTTTCGTGCTCATCATCGTCTCACCGCCAAGAGGCCCCAACCATGAGAAAACTCGCATTCACCTCGACTCTCTGCTTCCTCATGGCGGCCCTCGCCCAGGCCGCCGAAGCACCAAAATTGCATCCCGACAGCGCCGACTGGGCTCCCCTGTTCAAACCCGACCTCTCCGACGCAGTTGCCCCCGAAGGTGTCTGGTCCGTCGCCGACGGCGTCCTCACTGCGACGGAAGACCAGTGCATTTGGACCGCCAAGGACTACGAGAACTTCACCGTCGATCTCGAGTTCAAGACCGCCGAAGGTACGAACAGCGGCGTGATCGTCTACTGTTCCGACACCAAGAACTGGATCCCTAACTCGGTCGAGATTCAGATTGCCGACGATTTCGCAAAGAAGTGGGCCGACAGCCCCAAGACCTGGCAGTGTGCCGCCGTCTTCGGCCACAAGCCCGCCACGAAAAGCCTCGTCAAGAAACCCGGCGAGTGGAACCGCATGACCGTCACCTGCCAGGGCCAGATGATCTCCATCGTCCTTAACGGCGAACAGGTCAACGAGATGGACATGAGCAAGTGGACCTCGGCCAAGACGAATCCCGACGGCAGCGAGATCCCCCCCTGGCTCAGCAAGCCCAAGGCCGAACTCCCCACCAAGGGCAAGATCGGCCTCCAAGGCAAGCACGCCGGCGCCCCCATCTACTTCCGCAACCTCAAGATCAAAGAACTCAAGTGAAGAACCACATCAACCCGAAGCGCAAGCTGTGAAGTTACGCTATCACAGAAGTGCATGAAAAGACGTATGGCCCGTCGCAAAAAAAGTGTCACATCGATATCGACGTGAATTGGGGATTCTTCAGGACGAGTCCAACGTTTCTTTGACGGCGTTTCTGGGCAAGACGTGCGCGCCTTGTGGCGAAACGCCCAAGGCACGCGTGACGGGAAATCGCGGCGGGGTCGCCGGCATGACTGACCAGCAGGCAATCTTGATGTATCATCGCTTGACCGGGATTTCGTGCGGATCGGTACTGGATGCCATCATAGTGTGAATCGAGAAGCACAACCGAGTGCATAGGCTCGATGGATTCCATGAGACCGCGTGCCGTTCGAGTCACAATGCATCTAGCCCGGGAATTGGCACACAGGATGGTGTCAAGCCGGCCGAATCGTTGGATTCTGTGTCAATTCCACGTCGGATCTTCCGGCTCGCCTTGGATCTTCAAGGCGTCGAAGAGCATCTCGCGGCCGACCTGGTGGGCGGCCCTCTGCCAGATCTCGCTCTCGTCGCCGAACACGAGATCGAGCGTGGCGGGCAAGGTGAACCAGGCGCCTTCCTCCATTTCGCTCTCCAACTGGCCTTTGCCCCAGCCCGAGTGGCCCACGAAGATGCGGAACGGGTCCTCGTTGCGGCGGACCAGGTAGTCGATATGGTCCCGCCGGGCGGCGAAATGCAGCCCGGGGATGATTTCCAGTTCGCTGCGGTTGGCGTCGGTGTGAAGGGCCATGACCGGCCCGGAGACCGGCCCGCCGAGATGGAACGGATGCTCGCTGTCGCAGGGCTCCTCTTCGACGTCCTCCCACAACTTGCGGATCGTGCTGCCCGAAGGCCGATTCAGCACCACGCCCAGCGTTCCTTCTTCGCTGTGATGGACCAGGAGCACGACCGTCCGAACAAAGTTCGGATCGGCCAGGTGCGGCGAAGCAATCAGCAGGTGACCTTGAAGCGACTCCATGACGAGATTCCTCGGACCGAAACAAACTGCATCCTGGCCCACTTCTATTCTAACCGGAGTTGCCGTTCGAGGCATGCAGGAGCACCCAGACTACACAAATTCAATCAGCCGCTGAACTTGCGGCGAGCAGGGCTCCGCCCCGCCGGTCAGTACCCGAAGGTTCTCGCAGATTTGGGCCTCGCCCGTCCCGTGGCAGTGGCCGCACAGAACAGACAGTTGCCGCCCGGGGTATCGCTCTGCTTCCGCACGCAGCACGTCGCCGACGGCCCGGCAGCAGAAGAAGGGGAGCCAGACCTCGCCGGAATTCTCTCCCTCGTACCAACTGGCTTCGCGGAAGGGCGGCACGTGGGTTGCCACGATCACCTGCTCCCACCCGGCCAGTGCCTGGGGCAGCACCCGCCCCAGATGCTCGGCCGCCTCGTCGCCCAACTGCCGCAGTCTTGCCTGGAGCGCGGAACGATCGTGGGCGACTTCTCTCAACTCCTCGATCTCATTTAGGTCGGGGGGGCGGATCCAGGTGTGCTGCCAATCACCCTCGCGCATGTCGCCCCAACCGTCGTGACCCACCAGGACGGTCGCCGATGAAAGGGAAACGACGCCGCTCGACGACAAATAAACCAGATTCTCCAATTCGCCGCACAACTCCCGGGCCGCAAGCCGCTGTGCAGCAATCGACGTGCCGTAGAAGTCGTGGTTCCCCAGCACAAAGTAGATCGGCCGGGCGAAGGCCTCGGCCAGTTGCCGCAGCCAGCCGAGGGTCGTCGAACCGTGGGAGATGTCGCCGGTGACGATGGCACAATCGGCCGGTGACCGGTTCCATGTGTGGAAAACCTGCCGCCGTTCGGCTTGCGAAAGGAGTTCGAAATGGGGATCCGTCCACCAGGCCGCCGTACCGCTCAATCGCGCACTCCTGTCAGGCTTCGACAACAATCTGCCGGGAATTTCTTAGTCTATGCACCGGTGCTGTTCGTGGCCAGGGTATGGTAGCACGGCGGACCTTCCAAGAACGCCCCCACAGCGGGCAAAGTCAAATTGCTTGCTCCGCGGCAACCTCCGCCCGTACAATCGAGGGTGGAACGAAGAGACGCTGCATCTCGGAGGAAATGGGGGTGATTTATGGACGCTGTCTTCGGCAGCCCGATCCCGGTCCTGCTCGTGGGACTGGTCGTCGGATCGGCGCTTGGCGTAGGTTATCTGAACACTCGCCGCCGCGGCCTGCTGATCGGCATGGGAATCGTGCTCGTCCTGGTTGTTGGGGCGCTTGCCTTCGAACGGTCGGTCAAGACCGACCGCGAGCGGATCGCCGAAACCCTGGACCAACTGGCGGCGGCCCTCCAGGCGGATGGACTGCCGGAGAACTCGCCCGAGGCAGTAACCGACGCGGTTCTGATGCTCATCACGAAGGCCCGAACCAAGTCCGCCGAGCGGACTCGGAACATGGTCGCGCCGAATCTCAAGCGAGCCAAGATCACCGACGCCAGCTACTCGAATCTCCGCGTGGAGATCGACAAGGCGTCGATTCCGCCGACGGCCGAGGTCCGATTCGATGCCAAGGTCTCCGGCGAAGGGCGTCCGCCGTGGAACGACGTGGTCGCCTACCGCACCTATCCCTTGGAGTTCGCGATCAAGATGGTCTACGAGAAGGACGATCGTTCTGACCAGCCGCGCTGGCTGATCGGAGACCGGATCGGCTGGCGTCTCAAGACGTTTGGCGGGCACGATGCCGAACCCGAGCGGTTCGGATTCGACCAGGGCGAGATCGAGGGCTTCTGAACCGGTCGATCCCACGTGCCAAGCGGCAATAACCCTCGTGCCACGTGACACATTCCCGTATTATTCACGCGTGGCACGCTTAGAGCGTAGCGATGGGCGTGGTGACCTGACCATCCACGCCCATCGCTACGCTCTGAGCGTGCCACCCAACACATGTGCCTCTGGGGGGGCTACCTGTAACTTGTTCGCCTGCAACGAGCTACGAGCGATCAACAAAGGTTTGTGAATAATCCCGGCTATCCCTGCCCCTGCGACGGCCGTGGTGGCGGAGGCGTTTCATGCCCGCCCGAGTATCCACCGGGGCCGGAGGGATGGTAGCCCGGTCCGGTGGGATAAGCAGGATCTCCCTGGCCGCCCTGGCCATAAGGCACCGCGATCGGTCCGCCGCCATAGGGCGGATACGGTGCTCCGCCGTACGCCGAATACGGATACCAGGGATACCAGGGCGGCGTGGGCAGCTTGCCCAGCCCGTAGGGGTTGACCCAGGAACCGAAGGGCGTCGTCCAGGGCCCACTGGGATTGCCCCAGGGGCCGTAGGGGGTGGCCCCGGCCCGATAAGGCCGCTCCCATTCGCCGTAAGGACGAATGGCCTCACCTTCACCCCACGTTTCGACGTAATGGCGACGCTCAATGCTCCCCGGCACCCCGTAAAGCGCCGTCCGCTTGTGGATGTAGGCACTCTGCTGGTAGGTCGGATCCGAGGGCCCATAGGCGGGCGCCTCGGCGGCATACTGAGCGACACGCTCGCCCGTCTGGGGATCGTGGCTGTAGGTTGAAGGCTGGAATACCCAACTGCCGGCGGCCCAAGCGCTATTGCCCAGAACCGAAAGCAGAACCACCGCGAAAAGATGCTGTCTCATCGAAGAAAAACCTGGTCGGTGGCAAGGACGCGGCGCAACTCAGTGTTCCCGGCTCGCGTCCTTCAGTGCTTGTTGGTCTCGCTCCTTTCCTGATCGTTCCGTCATACCGCCTCGTGCGGCGTTTGCTTTCTCATTCCCGTTCTTGACGCGCGAAACTCAGACGTCGCCCTATTTCTTCTCCACTTCCTTCTCGACCATGAGTTGGCCCTTCTCCGGGTCGTAGATGTACTTGTCTCCCGGCTGAAGCTGGGGCAGATTGATCTGGTTGGCCTTGATGATCTTCTCCATGAACTCTTCATGGGTTTTCGGCAGTGCCCCGGTCGATGCCTTGTAAAGGTTGAGAGCCTGGTCGACCTGGAGAAACTCCAACTTCTCTTGGACCCGAACGCGTGTGGAGAGCGCCGTTGTACCGAACCCCCCTCCATAGTTGCCCCGCCCGGTCACGCCCGCCTCGGCCTTCTTTCGTTCCGGTTGCGGTGCCGGCTCGGGCGCCTCCTGCTTGGCGACCGGCGCGCCGGCCGACTCGACCGTGTCGGTCGTGATCCCCATGGCTTCCGGCGCCGCCGAACGCGTCCGGCCCGTATCGAAAGGATCTTCTCCGGAGCAACCCGCAAAGCCCAGCACCGTGATCGTCGCAATCGCAGCAAGCGTTCTCATCACCATCCTCCTGATCTTCTGATCGACCGAATTACGGTCCGGCGGCCCTGCCGCCTAAGCGTTTTGGTCTGGTACGAAAAACGGGGCCTGTCACTGCGGCCATGCCGTCGTCTGCCGGCGCGTCGGCCGTGAGCCGCCACGACTGCATCTGCTCCAGCACGGCCGACTTCGTCATGTTGTAGTCCAGAGGAGTCACAGCCACACAACCTTGCTTCAACGCCGTAAGATCCGTTTCGGCGCCGTCCAGCGGCGGTGAAGGGTAGGCCGTCGGCCAGTAGTAGACGCGACCGAACGGATCGGTCCGTCGTTCGTAATTCTCCCCGTGCAAGTCCACGTCCATGGGAACCGTACGGACTTCGGGCGCGCCCTCCAGGGCGGCCGTGGGGATGTTCATGTTGTAGAGTTGCGGTTCCGGGCCCTTGTTCTCCAGAACCTGCTCGATGATCGATCCGGCGATCCGGGCCGCCTTGTCGAATTGGGCGTGCTCGTCGTATTCGAGCGACACCGCCACGCTGGTAATGCCGTAAAACGCCCCTTCGATGGCCGCCGCGACGGTCCCCGAATAAAGCACGTTGATGCCGGCATTCAGCCCTCCGTTGATTCCGCTCACGACCAGGTCGGGCCGCGCGGGACAGAGTTCGGAAATGCCAATCTTCACGCAGTCGGCAGGGCTCCCCTCGACCGCCCAGCCCCACTGGCGATCGTCAAGATACACTTCCTTCACGATCAGCGGAGTCAGATAGGTGATCGAGTGCCCGACGCCGCTCTGTTCAGTGGCCGGGGCCACCACGAAGACGTCGCCCAGCCGCGACAATTGCCGCTGCATCGAGGCAAGTCCGGGGGCGTAGATGCCATCGTCGTTCGTCAGCAGGATGATCACCGGTCTGTTCCGTTCCGTATCTTGAGAGAGGGGCGTCAGAGTCCTTCCAGAGAGCCATCTTCCACTATAACCAGCGAGACCTCCGATCACAACTGACTCAGTCGTAACTCTTTATTGAAAAACGTGTTGCATCGCCCCGCCCCCTTGCGGCAGACTCGTTTAACCCGCTGCCGCAGGCGAGGCTTGCCAACCATCACCAGAGCGGCCTGGAGTCCGTAAAACGACCTCGCCTGCGGCAGCGGGTTAAACGAACGCTCTGCCGGGACTTGCGTTCATCGGCGTTGGCGAAAGTGGCGCTGCCCGACCAAGGCATTGTCCGCTCCGCGAACCGGCACCCTCTCGCGAAATGCAGACCGTCAGCCCCCCTCCCCCAAGCAAAGGGGGTTCAAAAAACTACTTGACAAATGTACACATTCTGCTAGACTGGTCCCATCGCCAGAAACCCGACGCGTGAGCGAGGCTCCTCCATCAAGCCGCCGCGCAAGCGACGCTGTAACCCGACGCGGAAGCGAGGCTCCTACATCAACCCGCCGCGCAAGCGACGACAGCACGCCCCCCACTCCATTCGTCGTGCGTCCCTCCGCATCGACGCGGCACCGATCCCCCGAACGCCCCCTTTACCACCATGATCCCAATCGCCCGATCCACTGTGACATTGACACCGTCCACCCCTATCCGTGTGACGATCTTGCCCACCCGACTGATCACCACGAGCACCGATTCCAAGAACTCCCCTCCAACAGGGAGTAAGTGTCAGAAAACGTGAATTCGAGGAAAAGTTGATCCCAATCCTGCGAAGCTAGGTAATATGCACACTTCACAAAAGGAATAGTTGCCGCTTACGTAGGGCATTAATATACCAAGAAAGAGTTATACATGTCCAACTAGGCGACCTTACGGGCACAACCTATAATGACCCGTTTTCACCCGCGACAACCTCGTGGGATGAGACGAGTTACCGGTGAGCCGTACTGACTTCAGTTGTCAGTGTCTCGGTTCGCGATTTGTGCGCACGCTGTGCGCCCGTCTTTTGTGAAAGTTGGGTTGCGGGCGTGACCCGCCTTGGGGAGCATGCATGCGAATTGCCGACGAAAAGATTCTCGTGCTGGATTTCGGCTCCCAGTATGCCCAACTCATTGCCCGCCGCGTTCGCGAACAGGAGGTTTATTGCGAAATCGTCCGGCACGACATCACGCCGGAGCGGATTCGCGAACTGGCCCCCAAGGGCCTGATCCTCTCGGGGGGCCCCGCGAGCGTTTATGCCGAGGGGGCGCCGAGATGCGATCCCCGCATCTTCGAGTTGGGAATTCCGGTGCTGGGAATCTGCTACGGCATGCAGTTGGCCTGCCAGGCCCTGGGTGGCGAGATCCGGAGTTCTTCTCGCCGCGAGTTCGGCCGCGCCCGCTGCACGGTGACCGCGGGGAATCAGTTGCTCGACGGCGTTTCCCAAGAGACCCAGGTTTGGATGAGTCACGGCGATCAGGTGACGGCCATTTGCGAGGGATTTGAGGCCCTGGCCGGGACCGACACATGCCCTGTCGCTGCCGTCAAGTACCGCGAAGCGCCGATCTACGGATTGCAGTTCCACCCCGAGGTCACCCACACGCCGGAGGGCTCGAAGATCCTGAGCAACTTCGTCGGTCCCATCTGCGGCTGCTCGCGACTGTGGAAACTGGGCGACTTCGCCCGCCAGACGATCGAAGAAATCCGGAACCGAGTCGGCGACAAACGCGTGATCTGCGGGCTCTCGGGTGGCGTCGATTCTTCGGTGGTGGCGGCACTCCTCTCCCAGGCGATCGGCAATCAGCTATCCTGCATCCTGGTCGACAACGGGTTGCTGCGAAAGAACGAAGCGAAGAGCGTCATCAAGGAGTTCACCGATCATTTCAAGACCGACTTGCACGTGGTTGAGGCGGAAGATCGTTTCCTCAGGGCCCTGGCCGGCATCCGAGAACCGCAGGACAAACGCAAAAAGATCGGCCGCGAATTCATCGAATGCTTCGCCGACGAGGCGGCCGGGATCGAAGGGGCCGAGTTCCTGGCCCAGGGGACGCTCTACCCCGACGTGATCGAGAGCGGCGGACTCCAGGACGGCCCCGCCGCCACGATCAAACTGCACCACAACGTGGGCGGGCTGCCCGAGGACCTGAGTTTCCAACTCATCGAGCCGCTCCGCGACCTGTTCAAGGACGAGGTGCGGGCCCTCGGCTCGCAGCTCGGACTACCCGACGAGATCGTCTGGCGGCACCCTTTCCCCGGTCCCGGCCTAGCGGTTCGTTGCCTGGGCGAGGTCTGCAAAGAGCGTCTCGATACGCTTCGCGAGGCCGACGCGATCATGATCGAGGAGATCAAGCGCGCCGGTCTCTACCGCACGACGTCCCAGGCGTTCGTGGTTCTCCTGCCGATCCAAAGTGTCGGGGTGATGGGCGATGCCCGGACCTACGAGGACGTGGTCGCCTTGCGGTGCATCGAAACCGAGGATTTCATGACCGCCGACTGGAGCCGCCTGCCCTACGAATTGCTCGCCACGATCTCCACGCGTATTATCAATGAAGTCTCCGGCGTGAATCGCGTCGTCTACGACGTCAGTTCCAAACCGCCCGCCACCATTGAATGGGAATGAATCATGAAAGTTGCCACGTTTGTCACCGCCAAGGGAACCATCCGCATCGAATTGTTCGAGGACAAAGTGCCCAAGACGGTGGCCAACTTCGAAAAGCTGAGCGGGGACGGGTTCTACAACGGCCTGACCTTCCACCGCGTCATCGCCGACTTCATGATTCAGGGCGGATGCCCTAAAGGCACGGGGACCGGCGGACCGGGCTACACCTTCGAGGACGAGTTCCACAAGGACCTCAAGCACGACGCGCCGGGCATTCTCTCCATGGCCAACGCCGGTCCCAACACGAACGGGTCGCAGTTCTTCATCACCCACGTGCCCACGCCCTGGCTCGACGGAAAGCATTCCGTCTTCGGCCGCGTTCTCGAAGGCCAGGACGTCGTCGACGCCATCCAGCAGGGCGACGTGATGGAGAAGGTGACCGTTACCGAAGAATAACGGGATGGGGTTGTGACCTGCGCTGTGCGGTCCTCTCTCATGGATACTCAGGAACCACCGACCGCGATCGCCGTAGCCGTCGTCCGGCAGGCCGACTCCGTTCTGATCGGCCTGCGTCCGCAGGGCAAACCCCTGGCAGGCTGCTGGGAGTTTCCCGGGGGCAAGATCGGCAGCGGCGAATCGCCGGGTGATGCGGCCGTCCGCGAGTGCTATGAAGAGACGGGACTCCGCATCCAGGTCTCTCGCTCCATGGCGGTCGTGGATCATCGCTACGAGCACGAGACCGTGCGTCTGCATTTCGTGGAGGCCGTTGCTGCAGAGACAGAATCGCGCCCTCGCCTTCCCTTTCGATGGGTCCCGATCGCCGAGTTGGGCGAGTACCGGTTTCCGCCGGCCAACGCGGGCGTGCTCCAAGCGTTGAAGGCGGGGCGGATCTGCTAGCACCGCTGTCACTGCGGGCGAAACGTGGAAATCGCCAGAATCGGGGTTTGCAGTTTGAAAGGGACGGGTTAGAACTTGCAGAAGTTACAATGCGGCGGCAACGATCGCCTCTCCTCAACAGATCTCGTTGCCGTCTGGAAGACCTAGTGTTACCGCATTGCGAGTGAACTTAGCCGAGCAGCGGCGTTTTTTATGAACTTGGCCCGCCGTTTGCAGACGACCGGCCCGGTGTGGTTCCGCAGGGAGTGGAACGGATCGCAGTTGGCGGGGTCTTGCGACCAGCCAGGCTGTGCTGCCGCCATGCCCGACCCGGAACTGAATCAGCCCACAACGATTGCCAAGGGGCCGGCATGGAAACGGTCGGGCAATCGGCAATACATGCATGGAGCAAGTCGTGAGCATGGATGCTCGTTTTTTTCGCACGCTGCTGGTCTGTGCCGTACTGACGATCTCGATGGGCGCCCGCTACGAGACGCCCAACTTCATGATCGAGACGAAGAACCCCCAGCAAGCCAAACAGTACGGCGATGCCGCCGAACGATTCCGCCGAGAGTTGGCCATCGAGTGGTTGGGGGAGGAGATGCCTCGCTGGGGCGATCGTTGCCCGATCACCGTCAACGTGGGCAACCGGTTGGGCGCCGGGGGGGCGACGACTTTCGTCTTCAATCACGGTGAGGTGTTTGGCTGGCGGATGTCGATCCAAGGGTCGCACGAAAGGATTCTCGACTCGGTGCTTCCTCACGAGATCACCCACATGATCCTGGCCAGCTACTTTCGCCAGCCCTTGCCGCGTTGGGCCGACGAAGGCGCTGCCACCTCCGTGGAGCACATCAGCGAACGGACTCGCCACCGGGAGATGCTGCTGGAGTTCCTGCAGACCCAACGAGGCATTCCCTTCAAAGCCATGTTTGCCATGAAGGAGTACCCCGCCGATATCATGCCGCTTTATGCCCAGGGGTTCTCGCTGAGTGAATACTTGATCCAGCAAGGGGGCAGACAAAAATTCCTGGCCTTTGTCAAGGACGGCCTTGAAGGGGAGCGGTGGAGCGATGCGATCCGGCACCATTACGGCCACCAGAATCTGGGGGTTCTGCAAAACACCTGGCTCGGTTGGGTGGCTCAAGGGTTCCCCGATATCCGCCGCCCAAGCACGCCGGAGCGGGCACCGGCGACCATGTTGGCGTCGGCCCCCAGGCCGCGTCCTGAGCCGAACCTGATCTACCGCAGCGCCGCGTCCACACCGCGTCCGGCGGCGGCTCCAGCGGCCCCGGACGGTTCTGCGAGCCCTTGGCGGCCGGTGGCGCGTGACTCTTCCCAGTCCGCCACGCCTGTGCAAACTGCACCGCCGGCTGAACGAGTCCAGACTCACCTCAGTCACCCGACGCCCCCCCAGCAGGCAAGTCAGATCATCCTCCAGTGGTATCGCCGCTAGCATCCTTTTGGGCGGCAGGGCTTGCTTGACGCCCCGTGAACGGATAGACTGCCGATTGATTCTGCTGTATTGTCCAGGGTGGCTGGAGCCCCCCGACGAAATGAATCCCCCTCGTCGAAACCGCCCTGATTAGGGTCTCGGCGGTGACTTCTTGGGCGCCCAGTTTTTTCGGATGCCGACCAGACGCGTTGCGGCGCTTCGTGCGCTCTCTCGCCCAGGTCTACCAGTTGCATCCGTCGTCCCTACCCGCCTTGTATCACCTGCCGCAAGAGACTCACTCATGTCGAACTGGAAGCTGTGCACCGCCACGGCCGTTGCCGTAGTCGTTCTGTCTGTTTCTATCTGGGCGCAAGTGCCGGCCAATCCGGCCCCGTCGTCGCCCCTTCAGATCAGGCCCCCCGCACCCGTTGAGACGGTCGTGGCGACCGTGGGCGACGACAAGATCACCAGCACCGAACTGGACAACGCGGTGCAAGGTCAATTGCGTGGTCGGACCGCCCCGCCTGAGGTGCTGGCCAACCTTCGCAAAGCGTTCTTGGAGTCGATGATCCAGAACCGGCTGATCACCCAGTTCGTTGCGGCCAAGAACATCAAGGTCGAGGCAAGCGAGGTTGAGAAGACGATCGCCGACATCAAGAAGCGACTGGCCGAGGTCGGTGCCGACATGGCGGCAGTGCTTCAGTCGGAGGGGTTGACCGAAACCACCCTGCGGGAACGGATCTCGCAAGACATGGCCATCGAGAAATACGTCAAGTCGGAAGTGACCGACCAGAAGGCGGAGGCTTATTTCAACGAACACAAGCAGGACTTCTGCATACCGAAGGTCAGGGCGAGCCACATCCTGCTGGCCTATGAGCCGCAGAGTCCGGCCGAAGAGAAGAAGGCGGCCAACGACAAAATCGCCGCCATACGCCAGGAGATCGTCAACGGAGCCGATTTTGGCGAAGCGGCCAAAAAGTACTCGGCATGCCCCAGCAAGGAGCAGGGCGGCGACCTGGATTTCTTCACGCGGGATCAGATGGTCAAGCCCTTCGCCGACGCGGCCTTCGGCATGAAGCCGGGTGAGATCAGCCAGCCGGTCGAGACCCAGTTCGGCGTGCATCTGATCAAGGTCACCGACGCCAATTCCGGTGAAGTAACGTTCGCCGAGGCCAAGGACAACGTTCTGAACGCGCTGTATCAGCAGACCCTGGAAAAGGCTGCGGAAGAACAACGCAAGGTCACGAAGGTGGAGGTCGTCAACTAGACGAGGCCGGCCCGCTTGTTGCCTCGTAAACAGGAGAACCAACCACAATCATTGTGACGGGGTGTCGGCTCAGGTCGTCGGTGCGCCGAGCGATGGTACTCTACGGAGGAAACGCCCCATGAAAACGCACCCAAACGATCCGGCGACCTTACCGGCGGATCTGGTGGACGACGAGGACGTCGACGATTTCGATGATTTCGACGACGACTTCGATGAAGACTTCGACGACGATCTGGACGAAGATTTCGACGAAGAAATTGAGAGAGAGTTTGACGATGACTGGAAACCTGATTCGGAGCAACAGGATCGCGCCGAGTCTTGAAAACTACTTTTTGTCCGGATGTCTGAGGAGACATTGATTGATGAACATTTACGTGGGGAACATGTCGTACGATACGACTGAAGACGATTTGCGCGAGGCCTTCTCCGCATTCGGCACGGTCACCAGCGTGAGCATCATTATGGATCGCGAGACGGGACGCCCTCGCGGTTTCGCCTTCGTCGAGATGGCCAGTGATGAGGAAGGTAAGGCGGCCATCGAGGGGCTGAACCTGCAGAAGATCGGCGGCCGCTCCGTGACCGTCAACGAAGCCCGCCCGCGTGAAGATCGTGGCGGCGGCGGTGGCGGCCGGCGCGGTGGCGGCGGCGGCGGACGACGCGGCGGCGGTGGCGGCGGCGGACGGGGCGGACGCTGGTAGAAACCAGCTTCCGCGGCAACTGCCCGTAGCTAAGCCGGATATTCCATCCAACGACGAATGCCCGTGGTTTTCCAAACCGGAAGCCACGGCATTCGTCTTTTTTCTTTCCTGTGGGAGCGCCCCCGCCCGTCCCGACTCGCCCGAAACGGATGGAGACGGTTGACAGACCGCCTCGGCGCTGACCAAATCGAGCATGTTCCGGCCGATTCCTCCTGCCGGATCTCCGCCCTCTCGCCCCACCTGCTATCGAGGCCGTCATGTCGAAGCTCACACGCGTCCTTGTTCCCGCCTTGCTCCTGCTGAACGCCTTGCCGGCCTGGTCGCAGACGTCAGCCTCCTCGTTTCAGCCCGAATTGCTTGACGCGCAGTTCACCGCGAGGAACGTGCGGCCGGGCGATCCCCTGGCGGTCACCCTCATGTTTCGCAACAACGGGCGGCGGACCGCTCCGACCGACTACCGCGTCTTTTTGCACTTCGAGCAGCCCCAGGGCTGCCAGAACCTCCGCGTCAACGCCGATCACGAACCGACCGAACCGACCAGTTCCTGGGTGCCCGGACAAGTGACTGTCGACGGGCCACGAACCGTCTTTCTGCCCGGTGATCTGGCGGAAGGCGAATACCACGTCCATGTGGGGCTCTACGACTACGCCGGTACGGGCGGACGCGTGCTCGACACCTATGCAGCCGGCACGATCCAAGTCAGTCGGCAAGCACCGGCGGCGGCTGACGCCGCACCGCCCCGGCTGGCGGCCGCAGCGGTTGCCCAGCGTCGCGAGAAACTCGCCGCCCGCATCGATCCCCGGGACCGCGTTACGCTCGATCACAATACCTGGCGCTTCGATCTGCAGCGCCGCGGCGGAGCCTGGTCGCTGCTCGACAAGTCGAGCGGTGTGCTTTGGACTTCGTCCCCCGCCTTGCCCCGTTTCGGACGCGTCGTCTTAAGCGACGGGAACCAGACCGTCGCATGGCGGATCGACCGTTTCGACCAAATCGAAGTCCGTGAAGGCCGGCTTCTCCTGACCGTGCAGCCCACCGTCGGCGGTCAACCGACGGGCGCAACCGTCACCTTTACAATTGCACCCGACGTGGCCACCGCTGGCCTGCGTCTGGCCTACGCAACGAAGACCACCGGATCGTGGAAGGTATCGCAAGTCCGGCTCCTCGAAGAGGCCGTACCGGTCACGGCCGAGGAAGACGGCTGCTTCTACGTGCCGTATCGGCTCGGGATCGAACGGGCGGCGGCCGACGCCTTTCCGGGCAGCCAACGGTGGTCGACCTACAACAGCCTCTCGATGGCCATGTGCGGGGCCATCAAGCAAGGGTCGGCCCTGCTGATCGATTGGGATCAGGTCGATACGCATCTGACGCTTCACGCCACTTGGCACGACGTCCCGCTGCTGCCGGGCCGGCAAGCGGAATCGATTTCCCTCAACATCGACGGGCCGGCTGGGGTGTGCACAATGCTTCCGCTCGGGGCCGGTGGCTACGTGGAGATTGCCAAGGCCTACCGCCGCTGCGCCGAGGCCAAAGGTTGGCGAACGACCTGGGCCCGGAAGCGAGCCCAGTTTCCGACCGTCGACAGGATCTTCGGAGCGGCTGATTTCAAGCCCTTCGTCTTCTCGCGAGTGTTGCCCAGTTCGCGGTTCAACGACACGGGGCGCGAACGAACCTACCTGGGCTTCACCTTCGACGAAGCGGCCCAATGCGCCGAACACTGGCGTAAGGACCTGGACATCGATCGGGCCTATGTGGTACTGGCCGGCTGGATCGAGGGCGGATACGACGTGCGCCATCCCGACGTTCTGCCGGCCGCTCCGGAATGCGGCGGTAATGAGGGTCTGATCGATGCCGCGCGGCGGATTCGCGATTGCGGCTACCTGTTCGGCCTGCACGACAACTACCAGGATATGTACGAAGACGCCGCCTCGTGGGATCACGCCTGGCTCAACAAGAACGCCCAAGGCGAATCGAAAAAAGGGGGCAACTGGAACGGCGGACAGGCCTGGCAAGTCTGCGCGATCAAGCAGGTCGAACTGGCCGCACGGCCCGATACGAACTTGCCGAAGATCGCCGAGCTGTTCGGCCCCACCATCTACTTCATCGACACGGTTTTTGCCTGGCCCCTGGTCACGTGCGAAGATCCCCAGCACCCGATGACCCGGCGCGACGATCTGGTCTGGAAATCGAAGCTGTGCATGCTCGCCAAGCAGCACTTCGGACTGTTCGGCAGCGAAGAAGGCCGGGAGTGGGCCGTGCCCTGTGCCGACTATCTGGAAGGTATCTTCGGTCACCAGACCGACAGCGAGCCGGGAGCGGTGATCCCGCTGTTCCCGCTGGTCTACAGCGATTGCGTGCAGATCATGACCCATCAGGGCAACCGGATCGGATCGGGCGACGAGAAGAAGGTGGCCGATCACATTCTGTTTGCCGAGATGTTCCTGCCCCAATTCGGCAGTCACCTCTACTGGCAGGCCGATCAGGAACCTGCGGCGAAGATCGTGCCGCTGGAACCCCGAATCGAATCCCTCGGCGATCGCAAGTTTGCCATAACCTATCGTTGGAAGGCCCTCGAACCGATCGCCGACGATTTCTCCTGCTTCGTTCACTTCACCAGCGCCAAGTACGGCAAAATGGAGGATATCGCCTTCCAAAACGATCATGCGCCCACGTTGCCCACGTCGAAGTGGCCCGTCGGCAAGGTGGTCGAAGACGGTCCCCATACGGTGACGGTGCCGGAAGGCTTCGACGGTACGGCCGAGATTGCGCTCGGCCTGACGCGCAAAGGCCAGCGGTTGATTCTTGCCGCGCGGGGCGTTCGTTCGCGCTATCCGGTGGGAGCGGTTGCCGTGTCGGGCGACCGGATCGAATTCGAGCCGTTGCCTCGGTCCGAGATCGAAATGCTGTGGAACCGGGCCGACGGCGGCTGGGGACAGGATCTCTGCGAAACCGATCGGGTGATCAAGAATGTGTGGGAGGTGCTCAGCCCGCTGAACCGGATCACGGCCGAGACGCCTCTGGACGATCACCGGTTCCTCACCCCGGACCGTCTCCTGCAGCGGACCCGGTTCGGCGATGTGACGATCACGGTGGCCTACGATCGTCCGGCCGAATTCGACGGCTGCGCCGTGCCGGCCTACGGGTTCGTCGTGGAGAGTCCGTCGTTCATCGCCTTCTGCGCCAAGCGATATGGAAACCTCCAGTACGACACGCCCACCCTGTTCACCGCCCGCAGCCTCGACGGACGCCCGCTGGCCGAATCGGCGAAGGTTCGCGTCTATCACGGTTTTGGCGATTCGCGAATTCGGCTCGGCGGGAAGGAGTTCGTGGTGGAACGGGAAGAGGTGGTGTCGGTGAGATAGACGGTCTCTGTTGACAGAAAGCGGCGACGAGTCGCCGCACTCCATGCGGTCAGCCCGCAAATTCGTGGCTCGGCAATCCGCATACCCCCGGCCGTAGGGCAAAGAGGCTGCCGGCGTGGGGTTGCCGGGCGAGGGTTTCCTCATCCACCCCGAAGCGGGCCGTGGTGATGTAGAGGACGTCGAGATCGCTGCCGCCGAAGGCGGGGCAGGTCACACGATCGGCCGGGACGGGCACGGTGGCCAGCAGCGACCCGTCGGCCGGATTCCAGCGGCTGACGCGGGCCCCTTCCCAGTGGGCGATCCAGAGCATCCCCTCGGCGTCGACCGTCATCCCGTCGGGACGGCCGACGCCGTCGGGAAACGTGACGACGATCCGCCGGTTGCTCAGGTTGCCCCGCTCTTCGTCGAAATCGAAGGCGGCCACCTGCATGGTCGGCGTGTCGATGTAGTACATGGTCCGCCCGTCGGGACTCCAGCCGAGCCCGTTGGAGGTCGTCACGCCGCCGAAGAGCCTGCGGGTGCTGCCGTCCGGCTCCAGCACATAGAAGCTGCCGGCCTCCTTCTCCTTGACCATGCTCATCGTGCCGGCCCAGAACCGGCCGCGAACGTCGCACTTGCCGTCGTTGAAGCGATTGTCGGGCAGATGGCTTTCCGGATCGGCCAGGACCGTCTTCGATCCCGTCTCGAAGTCGAAGGCTTCGAAGCCGTTCTCAGTGGCAAGCACCATTCCGCCCGAGGCCCGGGGCACCGCCGCACCAATGCGGCATCCGACCGGATAGACCGTATCGGGCTCGCCGCTGGGATCGTGCACGTGCAACGCGGCCCCATGGATGTCGACCCAATACAGCAGTTGTTTCCGGGCGTGCCAAACGGGGCCTTCGCCGAGTTGTACTCGGGCGTCGACGACAAGTTCCACATTCCGTTGCATCATCGTGCTCACTTGGTTTCAATGGGATTTGTGTTGGAGCAAGGCAGGCGGACGAAAAGAGTATAGCCGCTGTCCCGCACTTTGTCATACCCATGAGGATTCATCCCATGACGGCGACTGCACCCACAACCCTGGTTATTCTCGCTTTGGCGGCCGGCACACTGACGGCCGATGAGACGCTCGTGATCGACGAGTTCAACGACGTTTCCGATTGGCGCGTCGCCAGGAATATCAGCGGCGAAGGCGAATGTCAACTGACTGTGACGTCCCAGGCCAAGGCGGGCGCGGGGGCCATGCTGGTCACCGACCGTTCTCCGGCAGCCCATGCGCAGTGGCTGGAGAAGCGGTGCCCTCACGGCGTCTGGGATCTCTCCCGGTGGCAGAAGGCGAACTTGTGGGTCCGCGGCGACGGCAGCCGCCGGCAGGTCTACTTGAAGGTCCTGGACGAGGCCGGCCGGCTGATGTTCTGGGAGATGGGACGCATGCAGGAAACCGAGTGGCAGTGCTTCACCGTCGATCTCACGCGTGCCCAGTCGCTCGACCGGCACGAGAATCCGAACCTGGCACGGATCGCGCTGGTGGGGATACGCATCGCACCCCACTGCGGGTACGAAATCGCCTTCGACGATCTCTGGTTTTCCGACGCGACGATGGACGCTACGGCGTCGCCATCGGAACCAAACGTGGGCGAGCGAATCGGGTACCTGGCCCCGCGACACGTCGACGACGTCGAAGAGTCCATCGTCGGCGTCAATCTCCATCCGGGCGTCGGCAGGTTGACGGAACAGGACATTGATGCGCTCGCCGCCGCAGGGGTGAAATGGGCGGCGCGGTTGCCGTTGGACTTGGACTCGTCTTACGGCGAGACGGTCCGCCAAGCGCTCGTCAAGCATCGCTTCAAGCTGCACGGCATCTTCAGCGTGCATCAGTTGCTGGCGGGCCGGGAGTTGGCGACCCGGCTTCAGCAGGTACGCGGCACGGTGGCCGGGTTGAAACATCTTGTGCGCCACTGGGAAATCGGCAACGAGCCCAACATTGGCAAGTTCTGGTCGGACCGGCCCAACGCCACCGAATTCGGCCGGATGGTGTGCGCCTTCGCCGAAGCGATCCGCGCGGAGCAGCCCGACGCCGTCATTATCAGCGGCGGCCTAGTGGGATACCCGCTGGACTACGCCAAGGAGATGATGGATACCGGCATGGGCAAGTGGGTCGACTACATCGGCATCCATACCCCGCGGAGCCGGCCGGAAGACGGCGGTCGTGGCACAGACCACGCCGAAGCGCTCGAGGCGTTCCGCAAGCTGATCCGCTCGTACAACGCCAAGCTCGACGTCTGGCAGAGCGAAGTGCAGGCCACGCCCAACGTGACGTTTGCCGAAGTCAGGGGTGGCATCACCGACTTTCAACAGGCCCGCCACGTGGCCCGGCGGTTCTTCATCGAGCAGTGGCTGGGCTATCCGGCATCGTTCTGGCAACTCTTCAAAGCGGGACCGACCCTGGACCATCCCGGGGCTCTTCTACGCGTCGACGGCACACCGACCATGAAGTTCTTCGCCATCCGGAATGTGGCAGCCGTGCTGGACAAGCGTCTGCAGCCTGCCGACGTGCACGTGCGCGTCGAGCCACAGGTGAAAGCCTTGCTGCTGGCGGAACGCAGCGCCCCAACGACCGTTGAGCCCGGCGGGATATACGCGGGCACCGTGTTCACCGTTCCGTTCGGTGCGAACGTCGACGTGCAACTCAGCGCGGTGACTGCGGCCAGGTCGCTCGATATCCAATTGGTCTGGCTCGACGCACAGAGCGAAGTGGTTCCATCGGTCAGCCGGGCTGATGCCGTACGGGCCGAGCCGGGAACCGTCGCCGTTTGCCGGCGCTACCCTCATGCCTTCCGGCCCGCCGGCGCAACGCACGCTCGGGTTGAGGTTCGGGCTCACGAGAGTGTACCGGTCCGTTTCGACCGCCTGCGGGTGATCGCGTACCCACCGTTCACCGAAGCTCGTGCCTACGCGTTCGAGCGCCGCGACGATGGTGCGCTGCTGGTGCCGTATTCGTTGGTGCCACGGCCGCCCGTGGAACGCGTGGAGTCGACGTGCAACCTGTGGGTCGGCGCCCAGGCCGCCGCGTTTGACCGGCCGGTTCTGGTCGACATGATCGACGGCACGGTGCGGCAACTCGATGCTCCGCGGGCCGAGAACGGTGAACTGGTATTCGAACGTTTGCCGATCACCGACTACTCGCTCGTGCTGACCGATGCCCGGTGGTTGCCCTTGCAGCCGCGCAGTTCCCTGCTGTCGCACTTCGAGGGGCCCGGCGACATGATGCGCCAGTTTGTGAGCGACCGGTTCGGCCGGGGCAGACCCGAGTTCTGGCGGCTGGTGGATGAGGCGACGGCCGGCGAAGACTGCGAGTTGGCAGCGGTCCTTGATCAGGCGAAAAAGACATTCCACACCCGGCTCGAACCGGCCGACGGCCATGTGGAAGTGCAGGGGCTGCCCCTCGTCGCCCGCCAACTTCGCGATCCGAGTTGGCGATCGTCCGTCGTGAACGAGGCGTCGCAGCACGCCGACCGCTATTTCGTCGAGATCGCGTGCGGTTCGGTCGAACAAGCCGAGCTTCGCGTTCTGCTCGACGGCGAGCCGATGAAGCAGCGGCCTTGGAAAGACAAGCCGGAGAACATCGGCACGTGGATGGCGACGGCTCAGGCGGGCGCGGTACGTGTGTTCGTAGCGGTTCCCAACGGCGAGGCCATGCCGCAGGGCGTCACCATCGAGTATCGCGTGTGTCCCGCCATTCCTCAGGTATACCACTTCCGAGACCGGCGCACGGAAAGGCCGTGCGTGGTCTTCTGGATCGATCCTTTCGAGGAGCTTGCCACGCCCGGCGGCACGGTGCGACTGGTTGGCTCCAACGCAAGTCTTCCCCGCGACGCGATTGCGATCAACCTCGTCAGCGGGGAGCCTATCGAAGGCGTCGATACCCGCGTGAGCGGCGAAACGCTGGAAGTGAAAGGAATCCCAATCGGCCGCGATCCGCTGCTCGTCGTGGAGCGGAGCGATGCTGAACGACTTTCACATCCATGACCGTTCAAGTCCGGTCGGACGGATCGAGAAGCTCCCGGCGATCCGGGGCCTCAATTTCGTTCTGTCGGAATCCTCTCGGCACGTTCAGTAGTTCCGAATTCGCAGGATTCGAACACCGGGTGGCTGGGGTCGAGCGACAGCGAGCCCCCAGTTTGGCCGCGTTTCTGGGGGCTCGCTGTCGCTCGACCCCAGCCACCCACTCGCAAACTTGGAACTACTGACGTTGAATCTCGACAGCGTTCAGGATCGGCATTTGAGTTTTGCCTGAACGCTCGGTCTTTCCGACGAGTTGGATGGAAAGAGCGTCGCGGACGCGGATGGCGGGAAACTCGCGGACCACGGCCTTGGCGGGGCCGCCCGCCGCCGCGACGATGTCGAAGTCCTTGAGCACGGTCTCCCCTTGCAGCTTGACGTCGAAGACCCGCCCTCCCGCCTCTTTCTCTTCCAGGTCGGCGAAGTGCAGGCGAACCGTGTAATCGGCGGGAGCGTCGCCCTTGCCCAGCAAGGGGATTCGACACTCGGAGAGTCCGCGAGCCCATGACGTGTAGATCCAGCCGACGTCCGTCCCGGCGACCGGGTTCGACTGGCTGTTGACGGCCGTGAACTCGCCGCCGTCGAGGAACGTCGTCTCGACGTCGAGTTGGATGTCGAGCGACGTTTCCCTGTAAGGCTTGGGGCGAGGGTTGGTCAGCCAGAGATCGCCCCGGGCGTCGCGGCGATCGCCGGGCGCGCCGAGGTTGAGCTTGAGGCTCTCGACCGGAATCGTCGGGCCGATGGAACTGGAGATGGCCCAGGGATCGCGAGGCTCCCTCGGTTCCAGGACGACGGTCGTGAGGATCGCATACAGACAGACGCAGCCCGTCGAGGCCTCCGGGATCAGCACCAGCCCGTTGGCGGGGACGCCGTTGATCCAGCAGCCGAGCCGATGCCCGGCGAAGTGTCGCGTGCCGCCGTCCGCCTGCAGGTCGTAGAAGCCGGTGTCGCCGGAGCGGAACAGAAGCATGTTTGGGGCGGCGGTCATGATTCCGCAATGATGGCCGGTCCGCATGAGGCTCCAGGGGACCTGCCGGCCCGTGATGGGATGCGCCTGCATTCTCTGCTCGCCGGTGTGCAGATCGTAGGCCCAGGGCTCGGCGATTACCTGTTCTCCGACGACGAGCGGTCGCCCTTTGTAGTTGGCGTCCCTGGCCCACAGCTTGTAGCCGTCAGCGGCCGACAAGGCAACCAGCCGCCGGCGCTTGAACTCACCGTCGATGAACTGCTGCCAGTAATGCCCGTTGGCGTTGGCGCCGCCCAGGATCAGCACGTCGTTCTTGTACATCAGCGTCAGGGCCCCCCCGCCGATGCCCAGGTCGCTGCAATCGGTGACGTCGACCGGCTGCGACCACACTTTCTCGCCGGTGCCGGCGTCGATCGCAACCGCCGTGCGAACGTCGAGCCGTTTGAGCCGCGCTTCGGCCTCGTCGCGTTCTTTGCCGGTGAGCCTGGCGAGCTCGCTCTTGTCTTCGCGGAGCAGGGCCTCGCGTTCTTCCTTGGAGATGGAACTGTCGATGTAGAAGACTCTCCGGGGGCCGATCGCAATCGTGTGATGGGCGATGTTTCGCCCCTGATGCTCCCACAGGTGCCGGCCGCTTCCGGCGTCGATCGCAAAGATCACGTCGGTCAGATCTTCGGGGACCATCCCTCGGCGCCGGAGCGCCGCGTCGAGCGGCTTGACGATCGTCGCCGTCCCGTACAACATGCCGTTCTGATAGGCGACAAATCCCCACTGGTGCGTTCCGCTGCCGCGCTTTGACTCGGGAAGCTCGTGGGCCGCTTTGACATTGCCCGTCGCGGCGTCGAACTCGTAGCACTTGTCGCGCATCATCATGAACACGCTCTCGTCGCCGGCCGCCAGGTTCCCCGGCGCGCGGTTCTTGAACACGCCGACGCGAAGTGCATCGGGGTTCGGTCGTTCCCAGAGAAACTCGCCGTTGTAGGCGTCGTAGGCCATGAGAGTGTCGTCGCCCTGCACGAAGAGACGCCCGCCGGCCGCCACGGGAGCGACGGCCCCGTCGTGGCGGTTGACCATCTTGTCTTCGCCGGGGTCGCCGTACCAGAGCACCCCCAGATCGCCGCCGACCCGCAAATCGTCGCTGCAGCCGGTGTTGCCGGCGTCGCCGTACTGGTGCGACCAGCTTCCGGCCCCCGGCAGCCCCCCACGAGTCAACAGAGCTGTGTTCCCCTCTGCGCGGATCACCCCGTTCTCCCGGAGGTCCATCTCGGCCAGTGTTTCCCGAAATGCGTCGGCAGAAACCGCCGCTGCCGGCGAACCTTGCGGACGAGTCAGGCAAACCATGCCGCCCAGGGGTTTGACGTGCCGGGCGATCTTCTGCGGGTCTGCGGGAAATCGGCCGGTCAGCAGGTGGGTGTCGGAAACCACCAGGTTGGCGAAGTAGTTGGAATAGTGGGTAACACTCGGATCGCCGTGATGCACGGTCACCCGATGTCCGTACAGTCCCGCCTTCGAGAGCGCCTTGCGTGCGTCCGCGACCTTGGCTTCGTCCGGTTCCACGCAGTAGATCTTCAACTCGCTGGCCTTGGCCAACTCGTAGGCCAGCCGGCCCTGTTCGCCACCGACGATCAGGCAGTAGCCCCGCCTGGCACCGCTCGTGCGAAGAATCTCATCGGCGGCATTCCGGTAGAGTGCCGTCAACTCGTCCTCAGGGTATGGCCGGTCGGTCTCGGCAGAAGCATACACCTTGGCCTTTTCGACGTCGCCGGGTTGGAAACAGGCGATCTTTCCTGAAGTTGTACTCACGTAAAGGTTCCTGGCCGCCGCAGCCAGCCCCCGGGCCTCCCCGTCGACCTCGGCCTGCCACACTCTCTCGCCGCTCTTCGTATCGAAGGCGAGCACTTCGCGGTCTCCTCCGGCGATCAATAGTCCGTCCGTAACAATCAACGCAGATTCCGCCGTTGTCGGCGTCTGCCAGACAATGCCCGTGCCCCGGCTGGCCTCAATCTCTTTCTTCAGTTCCTGGATGCGAGCAAGGTAATTGGCCGCGGCTTTCTCAGAGGCCCCACTCCGTTTCCGGTTGAGGGTGTAGGCTTCGAGGCTCTTTTTCTGGCGACTGCGGCTGGCCTCTGCGTACCGGGCGCGATCGAGACGGATCGCCGCCTTGCCGTTGAGCAAGTAGGCCGCATCGCCTTGAACGGTCATCCGGTAGCCGTCGAACCAACCGTACCCAACGTCTCCCGTCGCTTGATCGATGGCCAGCAAGTGGTGGGCCCCGACGGCGACGATCTGCCCGTCGGCCAGGAACGCCTCGGTTCCGCCGACCACTCCGCCGGCCGTCGTTCTCCAGGCGGCACGAGCCTTGAACAGGAGCGAGCCGTCGTTGCGGTCGAAGGCGACCGGCAGGACCCGGCCGGAAGGCACGAACAACCGCTCTCCCTCCAACAGCAGGTACCCCTGGGGCGAAAGATCGTCGCGCCCCGCGTTCGCCTGGCTGATGTCGTCTCGCAGCCAGAGCACGTCGCCCGTCCCGGCATCGACGGCAGCCAGGTAAACCGTCTCGTACGGAAAGATCCCCGCACCGAAATAGGCGATTCCGCCGTCCACGACCACGCCCGTCCGAACCGGCCGGCGGGAGATCATTACGCCCCGAGCGATGAGCCATTCGTCCAACGGCGCGATGTGCTGCTTCCAGACCAGACCGCCGTCGTCCGCATTCAGGCAATAGGCGAAGCCGTCGTCTGAGCCGAAATAGACTCTGCCGTCGGCTACCGTCGGCGCCAGCCGGATCGGTCCGCCGGTGAAGAACGTCCACAGCAACTCGCCGGTCTGCGCATGGCGGCAATGAAGCTGATGATCCGACGCGCCGAAATAGACCCGATCTCCCACAACCGCCACGTGGAAGGCGTCGTCGTAGCGGACGCGATCCCGCACGATCTTGCCTTCCAGGATCCGGCCGGCCGGGTCGGCCCAGGCCTTCTGGGGCGGCGCCGGTGGAACGTAGGTCCACGCCCGATTGAGCGGCAACCGGAGTTCACCCGGTGACGAACCGGCGCGGCTGTAATCGTGCATGTACGTCGGCCAGTCGGAAACCTCTGCATCGACGGCAGAGGCGGCAAACGGCGTTGCCCCCACAAGGAGCGCCACTACCCAAGCCCCCAAAAGAAGGTGAGATGCTGGTTTACGACGGATCATGGCGAGACCTCGTATTAAACAGGGGGATGGCGGGAGAGCACAGCCGTTCAACCAACACGGTTGGCGTGCCGCTGCAGACCGGCCGGCAAGGCAGGCCCATCATGCTCTGGGACGGAGGAAGACGTTATGGTTTGGCAGGTGCTGCTGAGCCAGGGAGGACCTTCTCGATCAAAGATGGCACGGTACTGATCGTATCAGAAACGGTGCCGCGGGGCAACTTCTGAACCGCGGAACGCCGGGCCCTCGCGCTTGACAGCACTCTGCCCGGAGGCTAATTTCGCAAGGAGTAACAGCAGAAGACTTCCCCAACGCAAGAGGAACAGCAGAATGACGATACGCATCACGCGTCGAGAAGCGATCAAGGCGATGGCGGTTGGCGGCGTCGGCCTATTAACGGGGCGCCGCGCACTTGGACAACAGATTGTCGGCGGCTCGAGTTCTGCCAACGGCAGATGGCGCCGCGGCATGTTTCACATGCACACCTATTGGTCCGACGGCCACGCCTTTCCGGAACAGGCGATTAGCATCTACAAGGAACTGGGCTACGAGTTCCTGGCGGTGAGCGAGCACAATACGTTCGCAGACGACCGTCAGCAATGGAGGCCCGTCGAGGAGAAGGAGTCCGGTTGGCCGCCCGTTGTGACACAGCCGATTTTCGACGCCTATAAGGAAGCATTCGGGGCTGAGGTCGAGACCCGCCAGGAAGACGGAAAGACCCTGGTTCGACTGAAGACCTACGACGAGATGCGGCGGAAGTTCGACGAGCCGGGCAAGTTCCTGCTGATGCCGGCCGTGGAAATCACGCAGGTCCTGAACGGGATCAACGTGCACTTGAACTACCTGAACCTGCCCGACACCGTTCCGTCGGTCAAAGGCGGCCCGCTGAGCAAGAAGATCACCGATCCCGACCTGAGCGTGAGTTCGCTCATCCGCCAGAACGCCGAAGAGGTCGCGGCCATGGCCGCCCGGATGCAGCGTTCGACCCTTCTGATGCTGAACCATCCGCAATGGGTCTACTGGGACATCCAGCCCCAGCACCTGATCGACAACCCCGAAGTCCGCTTCTTCGAGGTTGCTAACGGCGGCTCGGCCTTCGCCCCGCACCCGGACGCACTCCGTGTGACCCTCGATTCGTTCTGGGACGCCGTCAACGCCTTCCGCTGCCTGAACGGCGCACCGCTGATCTACGGCGTCGGGTCGGACGATACGCATTACTACTTCAACCGCACGCCCGAGCAGCGTCTGGCCGACGCCTGGGTCATGGTCCGCAGCGAGTCGCTCGCGCCGGACGCACTTCTGGCCGCCATGGACGCCGGCGACTTCTACGCCACCACCGGCGTGTTTCTCGACGACGTGGCGTTCGACACCTCGGCCAAGACCCTCCGCGTGAAGGTGAAGGCGGAGCCGGACGTGGCGTACCGCATCCGCTTCATCACCACGAAGCGGGGATTCGACCAGACGGTCCGCACCGTCGACAGTCCGGCCGAGAAAGGCCGCGGCGCCCGGCAGATTCCGGTTTACTCCGCCGACGTCGGCAAGACGGTCAAACTGGTTGACGGCACCGAAGGCTCGTACCGGATGGCGCCCGACGATCTCTATGTCCGCGCCAAGATCGAATCGAGCGTCCCCAGCGGCTACGAGCGGCACTTCCATCCCGACGTGCAGGTGGCCTGGACGCAGCCCTATGCATGACGGGGCGTCTCGTGTTCGCTCTCTCGCTCGAAATAGAAATATGGGAACAGGCGAACACCGTTCTTCTCAAGACTGCCCGCTATCGTTCGCTTGATTTCGTGAATAGGCGCTCGCTCGATTTGAGTGTCCGTCGTCGCATCGTCTAATACGACAAAGACCTCCAGCGATTCCTCGTTACTGGAATCTTCGTACCAGTCCCAGGCAATCTTGACGATGCGCGGAATAGGGGGGAGGTTGAGTGAATCCAAGCTCAGGGCGTTATCAATGCTTTGCGTGTCGACCACGATTCTCGATCCTTTCAAGAGGCATTCGGACTCACGACTTGACCGACAACAGTATTCTACCGCGAAATCGGGATGATCCAAGCCTTCCGGTCAATACTGCGAGGGCGGGAAGAACCGCGACTACGCAAAACGTAGGGTCATTCTTGCCTCCGACCATTTCCGCGCACCTATTTGCCACGGGAAATCTCGTACACATACAACCAATCGCTGTGCCGCAGATACAACCTTCCCCCGCAAATCACCGGATGGGCCCAGGTCGGGCCCTCCGGGCCGCGCGGCAGTTCGAACTGGCTGACAACCTCGAACTTCTCCGGCCTGGCCGGCACCAGGGCCACGGTGCGATCGTCGCCCAGGAGGTAGAGCATGCCGTCGGCGTAGCTGGGGGCCGCCGACTTCTTGCCCGGACCGGTTGAGTCGTAGGTGATCTCGCCGGTCCGCCAATCGACGCAGGCCCAATGCCGACGCTTGTGATTGCCGTCGGCCAGGCCGTAGAGATGCCCGTCGGCGAGCAGGAAGCCGCCGTGCTCGATGTCGAACTCCGCTGCGTGCCACACCGGCTCGACGGAGCAGTTCCGGCCGTCAACGTTCAGCTTCAGCAACGTCGTCCCCCGTCCCCAGGTCGTCGAGATGGCCACGTGGCCGTCGCGATAGACGGGCGTGGCGACATTGACGTCGTAAGGGGCGTCTCGTTCATATCGCCAGAGGAGACGGCCCGTCTCGGCGTCCACGCCGACGGCCGAGGCCGACATGGTGGTGACGAACTGGCGCAAGCCGCCGTAGTCGACCAGGATGCCGGAGGTGTAGGCCGGCTTGTCGCCAATACCGCGGCAAGTCCAGACAGTCTCGCCCGCATTCTTGTCGAGGGCCGCGATGCCGATGTCTTCACCCCCCGGGCAACAGATGACTTTCTGCCCGTCGACGGCGACCGATTCGGCCAGGCCCCACTGGATGTTGCGACCGCCAAATCGCTCGAGGACGTCAACCGACCAGACGGGTGAACCGGTCTTGGCGTCGAAACATCCCAGGTTCCCAATGCCGCTCAGGTGATAGACCCGTCCGCCGTCAACGGTCGGAGTCCCGCGTCCCCCGGGGAACTGGCCGTCATAGGCGGAACCGTTGGCTTGCTGCCAAATCGTTTTCCCATCGAGATCCAGGGCTGTCACCACGGTTCGGTCGTCGATGTCGCCCGCCGTGTAGATCCGTCCGTCGGCAATCGAGACGGTCGCCCAACCGTGGCCGATACCGTCGGTCTTCCAAAGCAGCCTGGGCCCTTCTTCAGGCCATTTCTTGAGCAGACCGGTTTCCTTCGAGATGTTGTCGCGTCGGGGACCGTGGAATTGAGGCCAGTCTTCGACGGGAGATTGGGCCGCCGCCCATGGAACCGAGCCGAGGATCAGGAGCAGCGAGAAAACAAGGGTCGATAGGCCCAGAGGCCGCAACACATGATAGGGGATGCTTGCCATGGCTCGATCCGTGCAAACGGGTAAGCGGACGATTGGAGCAAAACGGGAGTTCTGATTGGCTTCCGAATTGTCGCATCCCGGCCGGGCGTTTTCCACGGGGAGGCTCGGCTGCTTGCTTTGGCCGGCGGTTTTCGCATAGGATCTGGCGGTGGGACACTGTTGCCCAGTCCTGCAATTGCCGCCAGTTGATCCTTGTTGCTGGAAACTGCCATGACGAAGCGTGAAGTCATCCGCATGGTTCTGGACGGCGAACGCCCGCCTTACGTGCCCTGGTCCATGGGCTTGACCCTGGAGGCCAAGGCGAAGTTGCGTGAACACTACGGCTGCGACGACATCGAAGTCCCCCTGGATAACCACCTGGTGAAGCTCGGCCAAGACATCGGGTTCTTCGATACTTTGGGCGACGACCGCTATCGCGACGTGTTCGGCGTCACCTGGGACCGCACGATCGACAAGGATATCGGCAACGTCGAAGGTCAGGTGCTCTCTCGTCCGACTCTTGACGGATACGAGTTCCCCAACCCGGTCGCCGAACGGTTTTTCAAGGATATGGAGGAACGCATCGATCGCTTTCCCGACCGGTTCCGCGTGTTCCAGATCGGCTTCTCGCTCTACGAGCGGGCCTGGACCCTTCGCGGCATGGAGGCCCTGATGATGGACTTCCTGGAACATCCCGTCTTCATGCACGAATTGCTCGCGGCAATTGCCGATTACAACATCGCCCAGGCTCGAAAAGCGATGGAGTACGACATCGACGCGGTCTATTTCGGCGACGACTGGGGGCAACAGCACGGCCTGCAGATGGGGCCCCGGCTGTGGCGCGAGTTCATCTACCCGCAAATCAAGCGGATGTACGGCGCCGTTCGCGAGGCGGGTAAATACGTCATGATCCATTCCTGCGGCGACGTGGACGAACTGTTCGACGACCTGATCGCCGCCGGGCTGAACTGCTTCAACCCGTTTCAGCCCGAAGTGATGGACGTGGAACGGCTGCTCGCGCAATACCGCGGCCGGCTGGCCTTCCACGGCGGCATCTCCACGCAGAGGACGCTCCCTTTCGGCACGGTCGACGACGTCCGAGCTGAGACCAGGCGGATGATGGCACGCGGAGCGGAGGGAGGATATATTCTAGCGCCGGCCCATGACGTTGAAGGGGATGTGCCGCTGGAGAACATGCTGGCTATGATCGAGGAGGTGCAAGGACAGTGAACGAATCCGTAACGCGACGCAAGTTTCTGGAAGTATCAGCCGCCGGAGCGGCCCTGGCTAGTTCGCACCTTGGTTTCCCGCAACCGTCGGGTCAGGCCGCAGAGGCTGAGGCGAAACCGGCCGATGACAAGGCGGAGAAGATGTTTGGGGCGGTCATCGATTGCCACGCCCACCTGGCCTATCCGGGCGCTGCCGACTCCGACGAGAAGGACCGCAAACTGATCGAAGCGGCCGACAAGCTCGGCATCGACCAGCTCTGCTGTTCCACTCTCACTCCCAAGCGGCCAGCAACGGCCGAAGGGTTCCAGACCTGCAACGCGAAGGTGGCCGAATCGATGAAGCGATTCGCCGGCCGCGTGTTGGGGTACTGCTACGTGAACCCGGGCTGCGGCGCCGAGGCCCTCGACGAGGTTCGCCGTTGTATCGAGGACCGCGGGTTCATGGGCGTCAAGCTCTATAACGAGTATCGATGTACCGAACCCGTCGTGTTCCCCCTGGTCGAGTTGGCGATCGAGTTGCGGGTGCCGATCCTGCACCATGCCGGACACGCACACCACCCGCTGCCCGGCCAGCCGAACATTTCCGACGGCGGACACCTGGCCGAGTTGGGCAAGCGATATCCTGAAGCGAGACTCATCTGCGCCCATGTCGGGGGCGGCGGCGACTGGGAATGGACCATCAAGGCCTTGCGGCATGCCGACAACGTGTTTCTCGACACGAGCGGGAGCGTCGTCGACGAAGGGATTGTAGAAATGGCGGCCGAAGAGCTGGGCGTCGACCGGCTGCTGTTCGGCTGCGATATGTCGATGACCGCCGGCGTGGGCAAGATCCGTGGTGCACGGCTCGGTGCCGAGGCAAAGCGGAAGATCTTGGGCGAGAATATGCGACAACTCTTGAACATGCGAGGCTGACCCATGATCATCGACACCAATGCCTACCTGGGCCCATTCGCGTTCCGCCAACTTCGCCACAATACGGCCGACGGGTTGCTGCGGCTGATGGACGAGAAACGGATCGACCGGGCCATGGTTTCCAGTGCCATTGCCGTCACCTACCGCAACCCCCAGGCCGGCAATGAGGAGCTGGCGGCCGCCGTCGAACGCCGTCGCGACCGGCTGATCCCGTTCGCCGTGATCAACCCGTCCTACGCGGGCTGGCTCGACGACCTGCAGATTTGCCACGAGAAGCTTGGGATGAAGGGGCTGCGGCTCTACCCCAAGTGGCACAACTACGCCCTGTCGGACGAGTGCCTGCTGGCCCTGGTCGAAGAGGCCACCAAACGCAAAATGATCGTCTCGATTCCCATCCGCGTGGAAGACTCGCGGCAGCAGAGTTGGCTGGTCGATATCCCCGACGTTCCCCTGGCGGAAATCGTCGTTCTGGTCAAAGCCTGCCCCGAAACAAAGTTCATCCTCCTGAACGGCATCGGATACACGGGCTCGCCTTTGGGAAAGCCCGCGGGCGGCCTGCCCGCGAACTACTTCCTCGAAATCTCGCGGCTGAGTGCAACCCTCGCCGACGAACTCGGCACGCTCCTGGCGGCCGTGGGCCCCGAGCGGCTCGTGTTCGGCAGCGGCATGCCCTTCAAGTACCCCGACCCGGCCCTGCTCAAGCTGGAAGTGCTCGATGCGCCGGAGGACGTGAAGGAGAAGATTCGGAGCGGGAACGCGGTAGGGATGCTCTGAGTGCATCCCCGACGCGTCGGAGGATTGGTGTATTCACTGGAATCGCAATCCTGAGCCGGCGGGCCGGGCTTTGCCTACAAGTCGTTTGCGACCACCTCAAGGCCGGTTCTTGTGTCGCCATCAAGAACTCGTTCGATATCGAGCAGAATCAGCAAGCCGCTTTCCTGTCTCACCAGTCCGGTGAGATAGTCGTGCTTCAGCCCGGCCACGGTGGGCGGCGGCGGTGCGATGTCGTTCTTCGAGATCCGCAGAACCTCGTCGACGCCGTCGACGATGATTCCGATCGTCCGCGAACCGACTTGCATGACCATGATGCGGCTTTCCGAGTCGCTATTGGTCTCGGCAAGCCCAAACAGACTTCGCAAGTCGACAACGGGGATCACGGTGCTGCGCAGATTGAAGAGGCCCTTGACATAAGGCGGCGATTGAGGTACGTGCGTGATGTCGCACATCAGGATGATTTCGCGAACCCTGGTGATTTCGACGCCGAAGGTCTCATCACCCAAATGAAAGCTGACCAGTTGCATCGAGCCAATCGATTCCGATCCGGCCTGTTCCTGTATGTGTTCTTGAAAGTCGGTTGCCATGAGTTCCTCCGCGCGATTCTGAAAGCTGATTCTTCAAGAGAGACCGCCTGGGCCGCCGCGAGGGGGGCACGGCGGCCCAGGCGCAAGCGAGTGTAGCATGCGGGCAGACCTGGCGGGCGCCGCGTCGGGCAGTTGCGGCGCCCTCGTCGTCTGCAAGGGTCACGAAACCTGAAACTGCTTGACCAACTCGCGGAGCGCGTTCGACTGCGCGCCGAGCTCTTCGCTGCTGGAAGCCATCTCTTCGCTGCCGGCAGCCGCCTGCTCGGTGACCTGGGCGACTCCCTGAATCGCCTCGGAAACCTGCTCGGCGTTGGTCGCTTGCTCCACGGTGGCAGCGGCGATCTCCGAGATCTTCGCCACCGTAGCCTCCACGCCGTCGACGATTTCCTTGAGCGCCTTGCCGGTCTCGTCGCTCAACTGGACTCCTTCCTGAACGCGAGTGCTCGATTCCTTGATCAGCGAGGTGATCTCGCCGGCAGCCTGGTTGGAACGCTCGGCCAGCTTGCGGACCTCGTCGGCCACGACCGCGAAGCCCATGCCGTGTTCGCCCGCCCGGGCGGCTTCGATCGCCGCATTCAAGGCGAGAAGGTTCGTCTGGCTGGCAATCTCCGAAATCACCTGGATGATTTCGGCGATCTGATCGGAACTCGTTCGGATCAGTTCCATGGCTTCCGTCGACTTTTGGACCGCCTGTCCGCCTTGTTCGGCCAGAGCATTGGTCTTCTTGGCCACGGCGTCGGCCTCGTGGGCGTTGTTCTTGACGCGGTCGATTGAGGAGGTCAGTTCCGTGATCGAGGCCGAGATCTCCTCCACGCTCGAACTCTGGGTCTGGGCCCCGGAGGCCAGAGACTGGGAGCTTTCGGCAATCACCCGAGATCCCTCGGCGAACTGGCTGGCGCTTTCGGCAATCTGGACGATCGCGTCCCGCATGTTGGCAACCACCGCGTTCACGTTGTCGCGAAGCTCGCCGTAGGCACCGGGGTATTCCGTGTCGACCTTTTGCGAGAAATCCTTCTTCGCCAGACGAGTCAAGACTGCGCCGATCTCCCGCATGGGCGTGGCCGATCCTTCCAGGGTCCTGTTCATGCCCTGGATGATCTCACGATACCTGCCCTGGTACCGGCTCTCGTCGGCGCGGGCGTCCAATCGCCCTTCCGCCGCCGCCTGCGACAGTTCGATGCCGTCGGCCACAAGGTCGTTCACGCTGGCCCGCAGCCCGTTGATCGACTCGGTGAGTATCATCTGCTTGCCGGGCAGGTCGCGAATCGATTCGGACAGATCGCCCTTGGCGTAGCTCTGCAACAGGTCGATGCCTTCGCGCATGGGGAGCACCACGGCGTCGAGGGCCTTCGTCATTCCGTCGGCAAGCTCGGCGTAGACGCCTTGCAGCCGGCTGGCGTCGCAACGAGCCTCGAGGTCGCCGGCCTGTTGCGACTCGATCGTCGCGCCCAGATCGTCGGCCAGGGCGTTGAGCGCGTCGATGCACCCGTTGAGGTTGTTCTTCACCTCGTTGAAGTCGCCGTTGTAGCTGTCGGTGATCTTCTCGGGAATGTCGCCCTTGGAGATGCGGTCGACGTATTCGGCCATCATCTTGAGCGGGTCGATCACGGCGTCCAGCGTCTCGTTCACGCCTGCCATGATGGGTCGGAACTCCGCCGTGACCAGTTCGGGATTGCCCCGGGTCTCCAGTTTTCCCGCCACGGTCGCTTCGGACAGACGCTTCATCTCGCCGATCAATGCGGCAAGCACCTTGGCGATGGCCGTGGCGAGTACCAGTCCGAAAACGACCGCCAGCACAACCCCCACGACCACGCCGCCCAGCGAGAAGAGCTTAGCCCTCGTTGCCATGGCTCGTGCGCTCGCCACTTCGTTGGTGGCAATGTCCTGATTGATCTCGACGATCTGGTCGAGCAGTTCGTTGGCAGCCCGATGAGCCTTGACAATCGGACCTACAAGCTGTTCGCGAGCCTCCAATTGGATGGCAGTCGACAGGTCGGCAACGGCAGTCATCTTGGCGAGGTGGTCGAACACCAGTTTGGCCGCCGGCGCCATGTCGCGTTGGTAGGTCGTCAGAGCCTTTTCGCTATCGCCGTCGGCGACGAGTTGCTTGATCTGCTTGACGGCATTATGGAATCGCCTGTGGGGCTCCTCGAGTTGGCGCAGTGTGCCCGCCAATTCCTGGTTGTCGGTGCTGAACGTGGGCATCCACTTGCCGCAGGCGCAGGCGGTGTAGTCTTCGCCGCCGTCAAAGGGCTCCTTCGACTGAATCATCACCAGTACGTTTTCGGCAAGTTCCCGGTGGTCCTTGGCGAAGCTTTCCAGCTTGCGGGCCAGATCGACCGGGTCGGCGATGCCGTTCTCGTCGAGCTGCTTGCACAATTCCATGAACTTGTTGTTCTCGCTCCGCCAGGCCTCCCAGGCGGGTACGAACTGCTGCCACAGTTCGGCCTCTTTGGCGGTATGGGGCAGCGACTCGTAGACGGCCCAAGCCGCTTCATAGTTCTCGCGAGCCGTCTTGAGATTGTCGTGCTGGCGCTCGCGCACCTCGTTCGAGAGGCCGGGTATGTTGAGCACACGCATCGTGCCCCGGATGCTCTCGGCGTTCTGCTTGATTTCCAGGAGACTGTCGACGCTCGGCAGACGCACCTCGCCGATCTCGCGGACGTTGCCGGCCAGGCGAGAGACGCCCCAGAAACCGATACCGCCGACGCCCGCGGTTATCACCGCGACGGTCAAGAAACCGGTAATCAACTTCCACTTCGTACTCATTCTGGAGAAGAATCCCATTACACGCACCTCCCAAATAGACTCGAATCGGACTAACAAGACCGGCTGCTTCCATCGCCAAGCGGTGAAACCGGGCACCGTCCGCTTTCCGGTCGATTAGCTCTGCAATCCCCGCATCGCTTCGGCCAGGCGGCCGGTCACTACGTGCCATGCAAAGCTAGGTCGACAGGTGCCGTCGCGATCCGGAGATGGCAGGTATATGCCACACGAACACCTTTTCGGGGGCCATTCGGCGGTCGTGGGAGACACCACCCGTCGCGCGGGGTTGCCCTCCCCCGTGATTTGTGAAAGACTTGTGTTGCAGACCAGGGTCGGAGAGGTTGCGAATCTGACTCGCAATTCGATGCACTCAGGAGGCCAACACGGTGGCCGGAGACCGACTGCTCGATGCCGCAGACCCGTTGGTCATGCTCCTTACGGCCGTCAAGAATGCCCAAGCGTTGTTCACCACCGAGAGCGATCCCAAGGCAGTCTTTGCCGGGCTCCTCAAGATTCTGGTTGAGTCGACCCAGAGTGAATATGGCTTTCTCGACGAGGTGGCCTATCACCGGGGCCGACCCGTTCGCAAGCGCAGCTTGGCCCTATCGGATATTTCCTGGGACGAGGCCTCGCGCCATCTGTACGAGCAACTCGCGTTGTCTGACTTCGTGTTCCCGAACTTGGAGAATCTGGCGGGTGCCCCCGCAGTCTCCGGCCAGGTGGTGATTGCCAACGATCCCGTTCACGACCTGCGGTCCCGAGGGGTCCCATCCGGCCATCCGCCGATCCGTTGTTATCTCGGAATCCCCATACGCTACGGAGGCGAGATCGTGGGGGTCGCCGGAGTCGCCAATCGTGCGGGGGGGTACACGCAGCAACTGGTCGCTTTCATCGAGCCGCTCACGACCGCCTGCGCCGCAATGATCGTCGCGATGCGCGATCGGAAGAAGGCGCAGGAGTCTGAAGAATCGCGTCGCTGCAGCCAGCACGAATTGCAGGAAAGCGAAAACCGTTATCGGACGATCGTCGAGACAGCCCGCGAAGGCATTTGGGCAATGGACGCGGGCTTCCGAACGTACTTTGTCAATCCCCGCATGGCACTCATGCTGGGATACGAACCCGAAGAAATGCTCGGACGGTCGTTCGAAGAATTCGTATTTGAAGACGATCTGGCCGCACACTCCGAACGGGTGGCTGAACGGCGCAGCGGCCGCAGCGGCGAGTACGAACGCCGTCTTCGACGAAAGGACGGTAGCACGTTCTGGGCAACCGTCTCCGCGACCACCATGACGGACGACCAAGGCCGTTTTGCCGGTTCGTTTGTCATGGTCACCGACGTCACCCAACGCCGGGAAGACGAGAACCGGCTGGATGCCATGCGGCTCCAGTTGCAGCACACCTCGCGACTGGCGGTTATGGGCGAACTGGCAGCCGGCATCGCCCACGAAGTCAATCAGCCCCTCTGCTCGATCGTCAACTTCGCCAAGGCTTGCCGGAATCTGGCCTGCCGAGAACCGGCGGACCTCGATCAGATTCGCCAGTGGTTGGACGCGATCGCCACAGCGGCCAATCGGGCGGGGGACATCGTCCACCGCATGTTGGGTTTTGCCCGCCGAGAAGCCGCCCTTTGCGAACTGGTTTCGGTCCGGCGATTGATTGAGGATGCCGTGCTTCTGGTGCGACACCAGGCCCGATCCCTCCGCGTCGCCGTTGAGGTGGAAATGCCCGAGGACGATCCTCAAGTCCCCGTCTATCCCGTGGGGATTCAACAGGTTCTGGTCAATCTCCTGCGCAACGGCATCGAGGCGCTTGCTGCGGCAGATGCCGTCGAGAAGAGAATCGTGGTGGCTGTCAAACGCCTGGCGGATCGTGTGGAGATATCCGTGGCGGACAGCGGGAGCGGAGTATCGGATGACGAATTGTCGCGGCTCTTCGAACCCTTCTACACCACGAAGCCGCAGGGCTTGGGACTGGGGCTTGCCATCAGCCGAACGATCATCGAAGATCATGGCGGGAACATCACCGCGACGCTGAATTCCAGCGGCGGACTGACATTCCGTTTTACTCTGCCAACCCGCACGTTTCCTGCAGAAGATGCCTGAGAACAGAACAGTCTTCGTGGTCGACGACGACGCCGATTTGCGCGATTCGATTGCCGCTCTGGTCACTTCGCTGGGCCTGCCCTGTCGAGGCTTTCCCTCCGCCGAGGCGTTCCTGGCCGGTTGTTCGGTCGCGGAAAGGGGCGTTGCCGTCGTCGATCTCCGTATGCCGGGAATGAGCGGGGTCCAACTGCAAGAGGAACTTGCACGCCGGGGAAGCCGGATGCCCGTGATCCTTCTCACCGCCTTCGCACGGACCCACACCATCGTCAAGGCTATTCAGGCCGGAGCCGTCACGGCGATCGACAAGCCCTATCACGACGACGACCTGTGGGATGCCATCCGCACCGCCTTGGAGAAGGAAGAGGCGGATTGGACGGCCGCCCAGCGGCAGCGGCAGATCCGAAGTCGGCTGGAGAATCTTACCGAAGAAGAATACGCTGTCGCCGAACTCGTCGTTGCCGGCCACTCCAACAAGGCGATTGCCCACCAGACGGGTGCGGCTCTCCGCACGGTCGAAAAGCGACGCCATAATGTCCTCACCAAGATGCAGGTCGGTTCCGTGGCTGAACTGGTGGCTCTCTTTCTGGAAATCCGCGACTCCGTGTGACCGCCGAGTCTACCGCGTCATCCCGACACTGCTGTGCCGTGCGGCTTCCCGCACGCCCGTGCGGATCTCTTCCTGGCCGCGGCCTGCGATCCACGACGATGCATAATCCGGGGCGTTGACGAACCAGAAACCGCGACCGCATCTCCTGCGGCGCGGCATCCAGCCAGATCCGCGAACCGGCCTCCGACGGAAGATCCCATGAGTACCGACAGCCCCACCGTATTTGTCGTTGAAGACGATGCAGAAATGTGCGAAAGCTTTGCGGCTCTGTTCACTTCCCAGGGACTGGCCGTTGAGACCTTCTCCAGCGGAGAGGAGTTTCTAACGCACTACGATTCGTCGCGACCGGGCTGCATTGTCGCCGATTTCCGCCTCCAAGGCATCAACGGGATCGACCTGCACCGCCTGCTCGCCGAGATGGAATGCACGCTGCCGGTCGTGCTCATCAGCGGCTATCTCACGGTTCGTTCTGCGGTCGCCGCCGTCCGCCAGGGCATCTACCGTATCCTAGAAAAACCCTATCATGAAGACGATCTCCTCTCCGCCGTTCAGGATGCCGTCGAGGAGAACCGAAAGTCCCGTGAAAATGAATCCCACCGACGAGATTTCGTCCATCGGCTCCGCTCCCTTGACGCCCGGGAGCGTCTGACCCTCGATATGATCGTGGCCGGGCAAGGCAACCGAGCCATCGAGTGCCGGCTGGGGCTCAGTACGCGAACCGTCGATCGCATTCGCAGTTCGATCCTCGAAAAGACCGGTTGCATGTCCTTCGTCGAGCTGTCGGTCGCCTATGGAGCAGCCCAGGCGGCCGGCAGAACGACTATGCCCTCCCATGCGGCAGGATCTGCCGATGCTTGCGCCGATCACGGTGCTGGCGAGGAATCCGTCGAGTGCCTCTGTGCCGGGCTGCTGCGCGTGCAGGCAGTCCTCTTGAACGAAGGGGATATCGGCGAAGATTGCCGACCGCTGCTTCGCGACGCCGAATCGGCCCTCTCCAAGGCCCTGGGCAGGTCTCGTGCCGTGAAATCCTGTTGACATGCGCCCTGCCCGGGATGCCATTCCGAATACCACGGCCGCCACGGATCGTCGCGATTGCTGCCCCGAATAGCGGATCCTCCATGCGGTGCTCCCGCATGGCGCGAGCAGTCCTGCCCCCATCTTCCTCGGAAAAAATCCTGCAAGATGGTCAGATGATATGTGTGGCAAATCTCCGTACACGATGGTACAATTCAGGGGTGGCTCGCGGAGTCTTTTCAGTCCAAAGGAGGAATTCAACGTGACTGCAACTTCCCAAAACGCCCGGCTGGACGTCCGTTTATCTGAAGACAGCAAACGGCTGATCGAGCAGGCGGCAGGACTTCTTGGCGTGAGCGTGAGTTCTTTCACCGTCTCGGCCGTGGTACGTGAAGCCGAAGAGGTCGTGGAACGGTTCGGGATGCTTCGGTTGAGCGACCGCGATCGTGATATCTTCCTTGCAGCCCTCGACAATCCGCCCGAACCCAACGAGAAGCTACGTGCGGCCGCAAAGCGGCATGCCAGAGAGATCCAGCAATGACGCCGAGGCGAATCGAGCTTCTTGGCAAAGGACACGAACGAAGCCAATTCGATTGCGGCGACGTGAGTTTGAATGACTTCCTTCGCACACACGCCGGCCAGGACTCACGAAGAGACATTTCGAAGACCTACGTTGCCGTCGGCGCAGAATCGAACGTAGTGCTGGGATATTATGCGATTTCCACCGGAAGTGTTGCCTTCGAGCATCTTCCGGAAGAACTGGCTAAGCGACTGCCAAAGTACCCCATTCCGACAGTTCACCTGGGTCGCTTGGCGGTTGATCGCAGCGTTCAGCAAACCGGTCTGGGCACGCTCCTTCTCATTGATGCACTGAAACGAGTTCTCGCTTTGGCAGAACATGTCGGCATCTGCGGCGTCACCGTCGACGCCAAGAATCCGAAAGCCAAGCGTTTCTACAAGTCTCGCGGCTTCCTGTCCCTATCCGACGACACGCTACACCTCTTTCTGCCGATGGCGTCGATTCGGAAGCTCTAGCCGCCGCAATTTGCACCCCTATTCCCGGCGCTGTATCCTGGAAACTCGATCCGGCCCCGGTACCATCCCACTCTGTGCACTCGGGAGGCTCTGCAAATCATGACGATCCTCAAGAAGACGCTTTCTCGCATCTTGCTCCTGGCAATTCTGGCAGCTTGTGGAATCGACATGGTTTCGGCCAGTGCGGCGGCCGCTCAGGTGAAGAAACGGCCTAACATCGTGTTCCTCTTCTGCGACGACCACGCCTACCAGGCCATCAGCGCTTACCGGGAAGTGTCGGCCTACGGGCTCAACCTCAACCAGACGCCCAACATCGACCGGCTGGCCAAGGAAGGCATGCGGTTCGACAACTGCTACGTGACCAATTCGATCTGTGGTCCCTGCCGGGCCGTGATCCAGACGGGCAAGTACAGCCATCTGAACGGGTTCTTCTGCAACTGGAACAAGTTCGACGGCACCCAGCAGACCTTTCCCAAGTTGCTCCAGAAGGCAGGCTACCAGACGGCCGTCATCGGCAAGTGGCATCTCGGCGAGCACATGCCGCCCCAAGGCTACGACTACTCCGAAGTGCTCATCGGGCAGGGCCCCTACTACAACCCGCCCATGCTCCGCAACGGGGAGCGGACCAAGCATACCGGATACACCACCGAAATCATCACCGATCTGGCCCTCGACTGGCTCAAGAACCAGCGGGATCAGGACAAGCCGTTCATGCTCATGTGCCAGCACAAGGCGCCCCATCGTAACTGGCAGCCGGGACCGGACTATCTGAACCTGTACGACGACGTGACGATTCCCGAGCCCGACACCCTGTTCGACGACTACGCCACCCGGGGCACGCCCGCCAAGGCCCAGGATATGTCGATCGAAGTGACCATGAACGACAGCGATCTGAAGCTCACGCCTCAGCGGAACCTCACCCCCGAACAGAAGGCAAAGTGGGACGCCGCCTACGATCCGAAGAACAAGGCCTTCCGGGAAGCGAACTTGCAGGGAAAGGACCTGGTTCGCTGGAAGTACCAGCGGTACATGAAGGACTACCTCCGATGCATCGCCGCGGTCGACGACAATGTGGGCCGGGTTCTCAAGTATCTGGATGAGACCGGCCTGGCCGACAACACCGTGGTCATCTACAGCTCCGACCAGGGGTTCTATCTGGGCGAGCACGGCTGGTTCGACAAGCGGTGGATGTACCAAGAATCGTTGCGGACTCCCTTGATCGTCCGTTGGCCCGGCGTGGTCAAGGCCGGGGCGACGAACGGCGACATCGTCTCGAACCTGGACTTCGCCGAGACCTTCCTCGACATCGCCGGCGTCGAGATTCCCGACGACATGCAGGGCCGCAGCCTGCTGCCCGTCCTGGCGGGGAAGACGCCCGCCGATTGGCGCAAGTACTTCTACTATCAGTACTACGAATTCCCGGGGGCCCACAGCGTACGGCGGCACTACGGGGTGACCGACGGCCGATTCAAGCTGATCCACTTCTACGAACCCGACGTCGACGAATGGGAACTGTACGACGTAAATGCCGATCCCAAGGAACTCAAGAACATCTTCGGCAACCCGGATTCTGCCGCCGACCAGGCCCGGCTCCAGGAGCATCTCAAGCAACTGCGGAAAGAGTACCTGGTTCCCGAGCAGGATCCGCCCGGCTCCTACCCGAACCGAGCCGGCGCCTACGAAAAGGGCGTTGAGCAGATGAAGGCGAAGATCGAGCGGTTGGGGCTGAAGAAGCAGTGACGGAACAGCCCTGGAGCACCCCATTTCGACAGGCCATCTCCCCCGTAGGACAGGATTGCATCCTGTCCAGGCAGGTTACAAACCTGCCCTACGCTCGAAGCAAACTCTGCTATGCTGCCGCTTGAGAGGGAGCCGATCGGCCGATCACCATGGTCTGGACCAGGCTTGCCGCCGCCGAGACGCCCCAATAGAGCCCAAGTCCGGCCGACGTCCGGGCCAGAATGAGGAAAGTGGCAACAACTGGGAAGAGCACGGCAACCGATCTTCCCTGTTGGGGCAGCTCAGACGTGGAGTAGGCGAGCGACGCACAGGTGAGGGCCGTGACGACAATCGTGAGGATCATGTCCGGCCGGGCGATGTTCCCTATCCACAGAAAACGGCCGCCGGCAACTACTGCCTGCCGCACCGCCGAGTAGACGGCCAGAAACACCGGCACCTGGGCCAGTCCGCCCAGACAGCCGGTGTAGGGGACGGGGGAGACCCCCTTTTCCTTGAACAGCTTCTGCGATTCTTCCGCAATCCGTTCGGGCTGCCCGGCGAACCGTTTGCGAATCCTCTCCAGTTCCGGATGGAGTTTCTGCATCGCTTGCCGATGGGCTTGGGCTGCCCGGGCGACTCGCAACGTGACCGGGAACATCACGATGCGAACCATGACGGAGAACGCCAGGATTCCGGCCCCGAGGTTGCCCCCACAGGCTTGGGCGTAGGCAACGATCGTCAGTCGGAGAAGATCGACGAACTGGTCCCAGAGCATCATTCGGCCACCTCAGTGCATGGTCTTTCCGCGGAGTTTCGGCTTGGATTTTCGGGCAAGAGGCAGATGTCGCCTCCTGCCCGGAAGGCTGTTCGTTCGGCGGCCAGCGATATTGACGATTCTTCTGGGTCGGGGCAATGCCGGGGCCGGCCGCGGTCTCGATTGCCTCCCGGCTCCCGGTTCCGCTTGGCTCCCGAGAGTGTGCGGTGCGACGGCCGGCGCTCGTCCCTTTCCCGGTCATGGTTCAGGCAAAACGCTGCCGGGTAGAATTCCCCGCCTCGATTGAGTTTCTTCGCAAGTGTCTCTTGACAATCTCAGGCGTACGCATAATCTTGAATACTTGCGGCCCGGGGGACGGTCGCAAGGCCTGTTTAGGCAGGCTCTCACTCCCCATCCCGCCTTTCTGCATGGACGCTTCTCCCGAAACCGTGGCGACGTCTGCGGTGTTCTCCCGGTCAATCTGGCAGCAATGCCTGCCATGCCGGCTCAGACACGGCACAAGAACCGAACGGTTTCCCGATATCGACGGACCGGCAGGGGTCGGGGTGCGCAGCGTGTGCCTGTTTGTCCCGTCTTCGGCGGCCCAGCCTCGGGCCGCTAACAAAACCACTGTTTGTGTGCGTAGGTGCCCGCGGGAGACTCAGCCGTGTTGCTCGGCTCTCTTGGCAGAAACGAAGCGTTAGGTATGAAGGTCAGACTGATTGCGTTGGATTCGGTCGAACACGACCGTAAGTTGGCTCTGAATGGCCATTCCGTCGTCTTGGGACGCTGCCCCGACGCGGACGTGAGAATCGACGATCGCTGGGTCAGTCGCCGGCACTGTGAGCTCGTCGAAGTGGACGGCATGCTGGTCGTGCGAGACCTCGGCTCGACACACGGAACCTTCGTGAATGGGCGGCAAGTGTCGGAGGCTCGGTTACGCCCCGACGATAAACTGACCATCGGCCTGACGAGCTTCGTGGCCAGCTACCGACCGCTTTCCCGGCTGGTCCGCGCCTGTTGAGCAAACGCCTGCGGTGCACGCCCCCCCTCCGACGGGTGAATTGCCTGGGATTGTCGGCCGCGGTAAAGACGGAGCGATAGCCTGCGTCCCTCTGGAGCCCGGGTTATTTCCTTGCTGCTCTCTCCGGCACCTCTCGTAGTCTGGCGATAGCTCACCGTCGAACCCGACTATTCCGGTGGCCCCCGTCCGGCCCAAATGCTGGCGAAAGCCGACGGATTCCGGTATTCTTCACGGATACTGGAGGATTCACTGGGTGAAGGGCAACCATGGATCGGCACAAAGGACGCCAGAGAATGGCTGGGACTCCCCGAGTCGCACGCCGCCTCTCCGCGAGTCTCGACGGGGGGCCTCGCGAGGTGGAAGCACTCCAACAGGCACTCCGGGAAAGCGAGGCGCGATACGAGCAGCTTCTCGACGCCGTCACCGACTATGCCTACGTGGTTTCGTTTGGGCAGGGTGACGTCGTCGAGACTCGCCACGGCGTAGGGTGCCTTCACGTGACGGGCTACCCCCCCGAAGACTTCGAGGCCGATCCGTATCTCTGGATCAACATCGTCCATCCCGAGGATCGCGAGGCTGTCCTCGAGCGATCGGCGAAGCTCCTGACCGGCGACGTGCCGCCCCTGGAACACCGGATCCAACATCGCGACGGTTCGATCCGGTGGGTCCGCAGCACCATCATACGGCACGTCGAAGACGCGAAGCTGGTCCGCTACGACGGGATTCTCCGGGACATCACCGAACGCCGCCGGATCGAGAAGGCACTTCACGACAATGAAGTGCAACTGCTGATGGCCCAGAAGATCCAGGAGCATCTCCTCCCGAAGAAGGCCCCCAATCTGCCCGGCTACGACATCGCGGGCGTCCTCTACCCGGCCGATTTTGCCGCGGGAGACTACTTCGACTTCCTCCCCAACGGTGGCGACCGCATCGACCTGGTGATCGGCGACGTAACCGGGCACGGCTTTTCGTCCGCACTGATCATGTCGTTGACGCAGGTCCTGCTGAGGCTGCTGGTCGAGGCCCATGCCGACATACCGCAGGTCCTCAGGCATGCCAACTCGGTCCTGTCCCGGGCAACCGACGAGTATCATTTCGTCACGCTCCTCCTGGGCCGCCTTGACGCCCCGCGACGTGAATTCCTCTACGCCAGTGCCGGTCACCCGCCTGCCTACCTCTTGGATCGCGATGGCAACGTCAAGCAGTACCTGGAGAGTACCTCCCACCCCCTGGGCATGTTCTCCGACATCACTTTCCCCACCGCCGAAGTCGTGCAACTCGAACTCGGCGACACCTTGGTCCTGGTGACGGACGGCATTGAGGAAGCGCGAAACAAGGCGGGCGAGTACTTCGGCCGGGAGCGCTTGGTCAAAGCGATCCGCCGCCACCTTCGCGAATCGGCCCAACAGATCGCCGAGGCACTCTGCCGGGCGGCTTGGAAGTTCACCGGACAGGTCACTGCGGACGACGATACCACGGTGGTCGTGGTCCGGGTGCTGGACGAGTAGCCCGTGGACGTACCGAGCTTCTCGAACGCTCGAATCGGGTCCTCCGCCGTGTTATACTTGCGGCCTTGCAGCCCTTACTCCCGGAGGCAAACACCGTGAACCGCACTCTCACTGCGTTATTGGTCGCCTGCCCCCTTACGCTTGCGCTAGTCGCGGCCGTCTCTGCGCGGGACGTCTTTGTTCGCGTCAGCCCTCGTGACTCCCGCTACTTCGAACGGACCGACGGAACGGCCTATGTGCCGATCGGCCTGAATATGATCAGTCCGGGAGGGAATCTCGACACGGAAGCCGGCTTGGCTGTCGTCGATCGCTGGTTCGGCAAACTGGCCGAGCAAGGCGGTAATTTCGCGAGGATTTGGCTGAGTTCTCCCTTCTGGGACGTGGAACATGAGCACGCAGGTGTCTACGACGAGGCAAAGGCAGAACGGATCGACGGTCTGCTGCGTCTGGCTTGCAAGCATGGCATCCGGGTCAAACTGACGATCGAGCATTTCCGCGAGATCGACCCGAACCGCGCCTATCGCCAGACGTGGTCGCTCAAGCCGCTGCACCACGTCTCTCAGGGCGGGCCGGCCCGATCGATCGCCGACTGGTTCGACGGCGAGCCGGCTCGGGCGATGTTCTGCAAGAAGCTCGACTGGTACGCGGCCCGATATGGCAACGATCCGACCGTTTTCGGCTGGGAACTGTGGAACGAGGTCAATGCCGTTCGCGGCGGCGACTACATGGCCTGGAGCGAGCAGATGCTCGGCCAACTCCGCCAACGGTTTCCAAAAAACCTGGTGATGCAGAGCCTCGGCAGTTTCGATACCGACGGCAAGCGAGATCAGTACCGCCGCCTCGCCCTGATGCCGGCCAACGACGTGGCCCAGGTCCACCGCTACCTGGATCTGGGCGCGAAACTCGACGTGTGCCACGGTCCGGTTGATGTGCTAGCCGCCGAGGCCGTCCGCGAACTCCTCGCCGCCAACCCGGGACGCCCCGTGCTGCTGGCAGAGAGCGGGGCCGTGGAACCCAGCCACAGCGGACCGTTCAAGTTGTACGAGAAGGACAAGAGCGGGATCATCCTGCACGACGTGCTGTTCGCCCCCTTCTTCGCCGGCTCGGCCGGTTCGGGCCACTGCTGGCACTGGGACCACTACGTCGACAAAAACGACCTCTGGTGGCACTTCGGTCGCTTCGCCCGGGCAATCGAAGGCACCGATCCGGCTGCCGAAGCGTTTGTCCCGCGAATGATCGAGCACGACCGGCTGCGCGTTTACGCCCTTGTGGGGAAGAGAACGACACTGCTTTGGTGCAGGGACAAAGAGAACACCTGGCAGTCCGAGCTTGCCGACGGCACGCCACCCCGAGAGGTTCGTGGTGCCGTACTGAACCTCAAAGAAGGTGTGTCTGAACACGGCGGGACCGTCCGCACCTATGATCCGTGGCAAGATGACTGGCGGAAGGGCTCCATGACCGACGGTGCGGTTCCCCTTCCCGACTTTCGCCGGTCGCTCGTAGTGCGAATCGAAGCTGCCAGACGGTAGACGCCAAGAAAAGGGGACTGTGGGACCACGATCGTCGCGAATCACACGAAAGGTGAGGAAGACATGTCAGAGAAGAGATAGAAAAGAAAATAGGGGAAAAGAAGATACGGCAGGTGGTTCTGTGTCCCATTTTCTTTTCCACATATTCTTTTCTATTTGCTGACGGTGGACAAGCTCCCCATCTACGTCGAGGCCGAACATGTCAAAACGGTTGTTAACCGCAGTGTTGCTGATCGCACTCCTGGGATTGTCTTTCTCACGTCCGTCGAATTGCGGTGAACCGGCTTTGACTGGCGAATCCTCGACGTTCTCGAATCCCTACTCGACGCCTGGATCGCCGCGCACAGGTCAGCCAAGCGAATCGCCCCATGAAACGTAGGTTGACTCTCCCGAGCCGACCAGGAGAACCGCCGGAAAACGAGCCTCTGGAAAGCCAACGTACGAAAGATTGCAGCCTAAAAAGCGCAAGCGAGGACAACGATGCTGCCATCCGCATCCTCGTCTGCTTTACCGAAAGGGCCCACCATGAAAACCGTCACTCGAATCCTGCTCCTGGTCGTTCTGCTGGCGACCTGTCCAACCACCCTCCACGCTGCCGCACCCGACCGCCCCAACATCCTCTGGATCACCTGCGAAGACATCAGCCCCAACCTGGGCTGCTACGGCGACCAGTATGCCCGCACTCCCGTGCTCGACGGTCTGGCGGAGCAAGGCGTGCGCTACCTGAACGCCTACGGGATCACCGGCGTCTGCGCGCCCAACCGCTCCTGCCTGATCACCGGCGTCTACCCCTCGACCCTTGGCAGCCACGGCATGCGGAGCACCACCTGGCTTCCCGACTCGATCAAGTGCTTTCCCGAGTATCTGCAGGCGGCCGGCTACTACTGCACGAACAATGTGAAGACCGACTACAACTTCGCCACGCCCAAGACGGCCTGGAACGAGTCGAGCAAGAAGGCCCATTGGCGGAAGCGAAAGGAGGGCCAGCCCTTCTTCAGCGTGTTCAACTTCACCGTCTGCCACGAAAGCCAGATCCGCGTGCCGGAGGAAAAGTACCACAAGAACACGGCCCGCCTCAAGCCCGACGAGCGGCACGATCCCGCCAAAGTATCCATTCCGCCCTTCCATCCCGACACGCCCGAATCCCGCAAGGACTGGGCCCGCTATCACGACAACATCACGGCCATGGACTACCAGGTGGGCGACGTGCTCAAGGAACTGGAAGATGACGGCCTGGCCGACGACACGATCGTGTTCTTCTTCGGCGACAACGGCGCCGGCATGCCGGGCGTCAAGAAATGGATCTGGGAGATGGGCCTGGTGGTTCCCTTCATGGTCCGCTTCCCTGAGAAGTACAAGATCTGGGCCCCCGGCGCCCCGGGCAGCACGACCGACCGCCTCGTCAGCTTCGTCGACTTCGCCCCCACCGTGTTGAGCCTGGCGGGCGTGGAGATCCCGAAGTATATGCAAGGCTCCGCTTTCCTCGGTCCGGCGGCCGGCCAGCCTCGCGAGCGGGTCTATGCGATCCGCGATCGCATGGCCGAACGGTTCGACATGGTCCGCGTCGTCCGCGACAAGAAGTTCCAGTATCACCGCAACTTCTTCCCGCACTTGCCGTGGTCGCAGTTCACCAGCTATACCGAAGAGATGCCCACGATGCAGGTCTGGCGCCGCATGCACGAGGAGGGCCAACTCAACCCCGTCCAGGACCGCTACTTCCAGGCCAAACCGACCGAGGAACTCTACGACATCGCGGCCGACCCGTTTGAGACGAACAACCTGGCCAACGACCCCCGGTATGCCGAAACGCTGGCAAAGATGCGCAAGCAGTGCCAGCAATGGATGATCGAGACGGGTGACATGGGGCTCTTGCCGGAATCGGAGATGCTCACCCGGGCGGAAGGCAAGACGCCCTATGACGTCGCCTTCAACGCGAAACTCAACCCCGTTGCGAGCCTTGCCGAACTGGCCGATCTGGCCAACGAGCGAGATCCGGCCAATGTGCCCAAGCTGATCGAGCTTCTCAGCGACGCCGACCCGGCCGTTCGATTCCGGGTCGCGACCGGACTGGTCGCGTTAGGCGAGAAGGCCGCCCCCGCGGCCGGTGCCCTGAAGAAAGCGATCTCCGACGATGCACCTCACGTGGCAGTCACCGCGGCCGAGGCCCTCTGCAACCTCGGCCAGGTCGACACCGCCATGCCCGTCCTGCTCGCCGGCCTGAAGAACGATTCCCCGTTGATCCGCCTACGGGCGATCAACGTCCTCGATCGCCTCGGCCAAGCGGCTCGGCCGGCCATCGAAGCCATGAAGAACGCCCGGATGGAAGCCGCCGGGCCCGTGGGCGACTACGTGACCCGCATGAGCGAGTATGTGCCCGCGGGTTTGGAGGCCAAATAGCTGTCCGCGACGCCGGACGGACGAGTGGGTTGTGGAGTCTGGCGGCGGAAGCCAGGATTCTCAGCAATAGCTGCACGCAGAGCGAACCGCAGGATATGAAATCGATCCCCGTTGTCTTGAGCTTCCTGACCAATCCTGGTCGGCGTCGAAATCTCCTCGTGCTCGGCCGACTGGTCGTCATGTTCGCGTTGCTCGTGTTCCTTTTCACCGTCGCCTTTCATTACGTAATGGCCTGGGAAGGACGCCAGTTCAGTTGGGCCACCGGCGTCTACTGGGTGCTCGTCGTGATGTCGACCCTCGGTTTCGGCGACATCACCTTCCATTCCGATCTCGGGCGAATTTTCTCCGTCGTGGTGTTGCTGTCCGGCACCGTCTTCATGTTGGTCCTCCTGCCCTTCATGTTCATCCAGTTCTTTTATGTTCCCTGGATGGAAGCCCAGGCCGCGGCACGCGCCCCCCGCACGCTTTCCCCGAAGACCGCCGGGCATGTCATCCTGACCGGGCTCGACGCGGTTGAGGCCGCTCTTATCCGCCTCCTCATCCGCTCCCAGAAGGCCTACGTTATCCTGGTCGCCGACCTGACCGAGGCGTTGCGGCTCCATGACGAAGGATATCGCGTCATGCTCGGGGACCTGGACGATCCGGATACCTACAACCGTGCGCGTGTGGACCAGGCAGCGCTCGTCGTCACCGCACGGTCAGACACCACCAACACCAACGTGGCGTTCACCGTCCGGGAGATCTCCGCGTCGGTGCCGATCGCGGCTACCGCGTCTTCGTCCGCTTCGGTAGACATCCTGCAATTGGCCGGCTGCAACCGCGTGCTGCAATTCCACGAGATGTTGGGCCAGGGCCTGGCCAGGCGGATCCTCGGACAGGATGCCAAGACGCACGTCATCGGCCAATTCGGCGAACTGTTGATCGCCGAAGCTGCTGCGATGCACACTCCGCTGGTCGGTCGCAGCCTGCGCGACATCCGCCTGCGCGATCACGCCAACGTCAACGTGGTCGGCGTCTGGGACCGCGGCCGTTTTCAGATTGCCGGCCCCGAAACCCATATCCAGGCAACCTCCGTCCTCGTCCTCGCCGGCTCGCGCGAGCAACTCGACGCCTACGACGCGTTGTTCTGCATCTACGAACGCAGGGAAAAGCCGGTTGTCATCATCGGAGGCGGTCTGGTGGGACGGGCCGTCGCCGCCACCCTCCAGGAGGAAGGAATCGACTACCGGATTATCGACCGGCAACCGAAACGCCTGCCCAATCCTGCAAAAACCATCTCGGGAGACGCGGCCGAGCTGGAGGTGCTGCAGAAAGCCGGCATTATGGAAACCGGCTCGGTCGTCATCACCACCCACGACGACGACATGAATGTGTACCTCACCATCTACTGCCGCCGCCTGCGCCCGGACATCCATATTCTGGGCCGCGCGAACCTGGAGCGAAACACCTCCACGCTGCACCGTGCCGGGGCCGACTTCGTCATGTCCTACGCCAGCATGGGCGCGAATGTGTTGTTCAACTCGCTCGAATCGGCCGACATCCTCCTCCTGGCCGAAGGGCTCGACGTCTTCCGCATCCCCATGCCGGCGACTCTCGCCGGACAATCGCTGGCAGAAAGCGGCATTCGCGAAACCAGCGGCTGCAACGTCGTCGCCGTCGTCGAGGGCGGCCGCTTCGACGTCAATCCCGACGCCCGCCGGCCCCTCCCTGCCGATGCCGAACTGGTCGTGATCGGCGACGTCGAGTCGGAAACGCGTTTCTTCTCCAGGTTCGATCTGTAGAAACGTCGGCCCCGTTATGTGCCCGGCAGATCCGTCTCCTTCTCCTCCACGAAATCCAGATCGATGAACACTCCCGGCACGGCGCCGGGATCCACTTGCGCCGCAGGGCGCGCCGGATACCACAGAAACGGTTTCGACGTGTCGTGCTGGCCGAGGAAAGAGACGTCTGCACCGAAAAGGCTGAGGTTAGCCCGGTTCGCGTTACGTTCCTCAATCGCTCGATTGAGATCCTCGCTCGCACCGTCCGGAGCGAAGTAGAACGGCTCGCGGGCGACCGGGATAACCGGCAGGCGGGCGAGGTACTTCCTCTCGACCAACGCGTCGAGCGACTCGGGGAGCCGACCGTGATCCTTGACGTACATCCTCAGCGCCAGATAGAGAATCGTTCCCCGGCGCTGCGACTCGGCCGCGTACAGCGCGTCCTTCAGAATCCAATCAAAACCGTCCAAGGCCATGAATAGTCGAGACTGCCGTTGGAGGTTCTCGAACTCCTCGTCAAAGGACCATTGGTACCAGACAGGTTGGGCCGGGTCATAGGGCACAAGGTCCTAGCTTCTCAACAACCTAGAACGTTCAACCTTGAATCCCCGTAGGTCGACGTCGAGGCGACGACGGGGTTCCAGCCCCTCGACGGCCTGATCGTAGACCACCGCTCTCTCGTATTCCGTGGCCCGGTCGGCTCCAATGCGGAACGCGCGATCGAGCAACCGGAGACCACGCTCTCGCTCGAACGAGAACCAACGATAACGCCAAGGCAACGCCTTGCAGTGGAAGCCATACTTGTCGTAGTTGTTCTTGCCGCCGGCATTCTCTCGAGGACCGTCCTGCAACCAGACTATGTCCCGCTGGCAATCAGCGGCCAGCCACTCGGCACAGCCGGTCCGCTCCTCCCCCCAACCCTCGAGGAATTCAATGGCGCCGCGGAGCCGGTCGTTGGGAATCCCCGGTCGGCGGGCCACGTCGCGGAGCGTGGCGTTCAATTGTGCCTCGGCAAGGAGCATGTTCCAGTACCCACCCGCCGCCCCGACCTGCAATCGCGTGTGCAGGTGCGGTGAGTTCTCGTCCCAGGGGCGTCTGAGCAAGGAAGAAACGCTCGCTTCGTGCACGCGGCGTTGTGCATTCAGGACCTTTTCCATCCACGAGCGAGGCTGGGTCTCGGGACCATACGTTGTATTCTGCTTCATCGCTTGCCACGGCAAGCCAAGTGTGCTTCCAAGCTGGCTGGCCGAATCGTAGGGCCGGATCTCGTGAACCCGATGGTAGGTCAGGGCCTGGTAGGTGAACACCGTCGCCGCAACGATCAGCAGCAGCGGTACTCGCATCGCCCGCCACGAGTTGTCCTGCCGAAGCCGCGTGCTTGCCAACAGCCGGCTGCCGATCAGCAGGGCGAGCAACATGGGCACCACGCCCAATTCCCATCCCAGTCCCAAATAAAAGACCCCTATACCGATCCAGAACGCGAAGCATGCAGTCAACACGGGAGCTGCGAGCAAGGCGATGATCCGGCTGCGAATGAACATCGAGCAGGCCTGGCCAATCACCAGCACCGAGACGTAGCCGAGTATGACGAAGAGAACGGCCAGGGGCCAGAAGAAGGCCCGGTCGTTCAGGGGCATCGACACCCGGAGCATCCCCAGCACGACGATCGCCGGTAGCAGCAGGACCACCACCATGACGGCCAGGCGGCTCAGCCAAATCTCCCACGGAGAAACGCCATCCCGCGCCAACTGGAGGAACCGAACCTTCTGATCCGCGCCGAACGCGTAGCCGGCCAAGAGCGGCGAAAACCCGAGTACCGCAAGAAGAATGTACGCATTGCACTCGGCGATGAGCGCTTCCCTGCGATCCGGCTGGACGATCTCCACCTTGGAGAGATAGTAGAGCCCGGCCCACACCAAAACCGCAAGGCACAACTCCCAATAGACAATCACTGGCGTGCGGATCTGCCGCCACGCTTGCCAGACCAACCGTATCGTACGGCCCCGACAAGGACGATCGCACGAATCCCACTGCCCTGCCACGGCGGTCGTGCCCGCCTCAACATGCCTGGATCTTGGCAGCGCCAACAGCCGTAACGGCTGCCCCGTCCGGTACCAGACTCGTACCAGCGGAATCGCGATCGCCAGGGCCACGGCCGCTACCATCAGCCGCGGCCCGGCTGCGTGGTAATACGCGGCCGTAACCGCCACCGTTCCGCCGCCCGTTGCCGAGTGATTCACCACCACGGTTATCCAGGCAACCAGGCTCGCCATGGCAATCCCGGCAACCACCGCCCGCAGCGGCCCGCGCACCAGCATCGATGCCATCAGCCCCCACGCCAGCCCCTCCAGAATTCCGACCCCGTTCACTCCAAGTGCCAGGGACGCATCTCGCGAACTTGGAAACACGTCCAACCAGACCGCCGTCTCTAGCCAGCCAACCATCCCGAGCAACAGGCTGCTCAACACCACCCAACTCAACTTGCCCCACAGATAGGTAAGCCATCCGATCGGCCGCGTTCGTTGGAAACTGAACGTGCCGGCGTCGGTCTCGGCCGTCAATAGCAGCGCACAACTCGCCGCCGTGTAAATGGCCGTCATGAACAGCGCCATGCCGAAGCCGAAAGCGACGCTCGGCGGCCGGATCATGTCGAACGTTTCCATCGTCGCCAGCGACGCCTGCAACGTGACCAGCATGGCGAAGATGCCGATGCAGAAGGCGTACTGCTCGGCCGCTTCCCGCCACAGGATTCGGCCGCACGCCCTGAGACTGAATGCGTTCATCAGACCGCCTCCCCCAGGCTCGAAACCGGCTTGGCACCGCGATCGTTGTCGCCCAGATTGCATTGCATGTACCCCACGAAGATCTCTTCCAGATTGGGACGATGGACGTCCACCGACTCGACGCCCTGCTGGTCGCCGAGTTCGCCATCCGCGTGTCGGGCATGTCGGTCACCAGCCAGCGCAGCCGCCGCCCCTCCTGCCGGCAATCGATGATCCGTCCTTCCGGCAGTTGCGGATCGATCGATTCGCCGGCCAGCGTCATCGAGATCATTCGCGATCGCTGCTTCAGGTCGTCCAGCCGCTCCACCAGCAGCAGATCGCCCCGGCGAATCAACGCCACATATTCGGCCACCCGTTCCACTTCGTTGATCTGGTGGCTCGACAGAAACACCGTCCGCCCGTCGGCCGCGCGCTGCACCATGCTTTCCAGAAACTCGCGGCGAACCATGGCGTCGAGTCCCGAAGTGGGTTCGTCGAGAATCAGCAGGTCCGGATCGTGCGATAGCGCCAAGGTCAGCGAGACCTTGGCCCGCATCCCCTTCGACAGGTTCTTGATCTTCGCCTTCGGCGCTAGCCCGAACTCCCGGGCCATGGCCGAGAAGCGCTCCCAATAGCCCTGGGGATAGAACCCGGCCGCATACCAGCCGATCTGCTGGACGGTCATCCAGTCGTAGAGATCCGGCACCTCGGGCACATACCCGACGCGGCGGCGAACCTCCAGATCCTCGGTGGAGCTGTCATAGCCCAGCACCCGGGCGTGTCCGCTGTCGGGCCGTTCGAGGCCCAGCATGATCCGGATGGCCGTCGTCTTGCCGGCCCCGTTCTCACCCAAGAGCGCGAAGACCGATCCCTCGGGCACGTTCAGCGTGACATTCCTCAAAGCCTCGGTCGCCTTGAACCGCTTCGATAGTCGATCAAGTTGAATTGCGTCGCTCATGACTGGGTCTCCTCGCTCTTCTGGATGCCTCTCGTCCCGTTCGTATCTGCCGCCAAGGGAGAACCGTTGTCCAGCAGCCTGAGAAAGGTGCTGCGAATCTCGCTGTCGGCCAGCCCGCTCTGCCGCAACTCGACCAACGTATCCTGGATGCGTTGCGAGACGATTCCTTCGCGAACCGCGGCCGCTCGCTCGCAGCCGGTCTCGGCCACGGCCATCCCCATACCACGCCGGACGACGAGAATCCCGTCGTCCTGGAGTTGCCGATAGGCTCGAACCACCGTATTCGGATTGACGGCCAGTGACTTGGAGACCTCGCGGACCGACGGAACGAGTTCGTGTTCCCGGTAGGCCCGCTGGGCCACGAGAAAGGTCATCTGGCGGATCAACTGCTCGTAGAGCGGCCGATCGCTGGACGGGTCGATTTGAATCAACATCGCCATCCTTCTCCTGGAAAGGGGCTCCGACTGTTTCTCTGTATGGATCCAGCGACACACGAATCCAACACATCACAGTGTCTGTGTATCGCTACCCCGATACACTGTATCGACTTCACGGTTACCTATCAAGCAGCTTTTCACCCTTGGTTTCCCGTTCGTGCGGCCTGACCTCCTGATCGCCCATCAACCGACCCTGTTGCCAAGAGGCGTCTCCCCCAATCGGGTCGAGGCAACTTCCCAGCACCAGCGATGTTCTGCACCGAATGGACGAGGCCGCGGCGTAAGGCGATTCAGGCACCTGTCCCGTGGAACACACGGTGGGACATACGGCCGACCCCTCCGCCGAACAGGGCCGTTCGCGCAGGGAAACACCCTGGATACAAACGGAGGTAGGAACCTCTTGACTCTACAATTGCAACTTCCGCCTCTCCAGGGTATACTGACCCAGGTCCCATCCGGTCGATTTCCGAGGAGGTCTCCATGCAGTATCGACACGGCGACGTCATGATCGAGAATGTTCAGTCGCTCCCCTCACGGAAACGGAAGATGCCCCATACGATCCTTGCCCACGGCGAAATTACCGGGCACTGCCATCGGGTCGACGGCCACTCCAGCGCGACCCTCTACGAGACTCCGGCCGGCCTCTTCTTGCACGTGACGGCCGAGAGCGCCACCGTCACTCACGAAGAACATGCCTCGATCTGCCTGGAGAAGGGGTACTATCGCATCTGGCGCCAGCGCGAATATTCGCCCCAGGAGATTCGGGTCATTCGCGATTGATACGTCCGCTCGTGAGCGTCTCCCGATCTGCTTGCCGGAACTGAGGTGGTAGCGTGGGCAATGTCCAGGATCTTACTCCCGAGGAAGCGCGCGACTTCCTGCTCCAGGGAAAGAAGGGAGCCATTCGCGTTCGGGGCCTTATTGATTTGCGCGAGGCCAAGCTCCAGGAACTCTCCGCAACGATTTCCTCCCACGATCTCGATGCAAGCGGCTCCGAGTTGCTATCGCTGCCGGCTGGCATCTGCATCGAGTCGCGGCTGATTCTCGACGACTGTGCAAAACTGGAATCGTTACCCACGGGGCTCGAGTGCGGCTCGATCAGCCTGCGCAACTGCGGCTACCTCAACTCGCTGCCCGAAGGCTTGAGCACTTGGTTTCTCGATCTGTCGGAATGCCGGCGGTTCACTTCCTGGCCCGCCCGCGGAACTATCCATCGCGGAACACTGCGGTTGCGAAACTGCATTGAAGTGCGGGCACTGCCCCCCTGGCTTGGACTGCTTGGCCAGTTGGATCTCTCCGGCTGCGTCGGCCTGGCGGAGGTGCCCGACGGGGTCCGCGTCAGCAGTTGGATCGACGTCGGTGGAACCGGGATCGCGTCGTTGCCGAGCAGCTTGTCGGGTGCGCCGCTGCGATGGCGAGGTGTTCCGGTGGATCAACGAATCGCCTTTCATCCCGACACACTGTCCGCCCGCGAAATCCTCGAGGAACGAAACGCCGAGCGGCGACGGGTCATGATTGAGCGCATGGGGTATCTGCGGTTCGCCGAAGATGCCAAGGCCAAAGTCCTGGACAAGGATCAGGACCCCGGGGGCCAACGCCAGTTGCTATGTATCAAACTCAAGGACGACGAGCCGCTCGTCGGGCTCGCGTGCTTCTGCCCGTCAACGGGCCGCCAGTACTTTCTACGAGTGCCCCCCACCACCAAGACCTGCCACGAAGCCGCCGCCTGGATCGCAGGATTTGACGACCCACAGTTGTACAAGCCCGTACTGGAAACATGAGCAGGAGTACCACCCTATGGAACGTCGCGAGTTCGTCTTGATGGACGCCAACTCCAGCAAATTCTGGAACATCGAGTTGGACGGCGCCCGTCACACGGTAACCTACGGTCGCATCGGCACCAGCGGGCAGTCCCAGACCAAGGAGTTCTCCTCGGCGGATAAGGCCAAAGCCGACTTCGACAAACTCGTCGCCTCCAAACTCAAGAAAGGCTACGCCGACGCCGCTGGTGGCGACACGGTCGACGAGAACGACTCGGATCTTCTGCCTCCCGCCGCCTTTGTCTCCGTCATCAAGCAGGCCGATATCTACGAAAACGTGAAAACCTTTATCGGTAGGAAGGTCGCCGACTACGACCCCGCAAAAGGACCCACTCGCGGCGGCAAGACGATCTATCGCTTTCGCTCTGACTGGGAAGACGACGTCCTCCAGGAAAACCTGGAGCACTTCCTGGCCACCGACGCTTCGCTCGAGGCAACCGGCATCGTCATCGGCTCCTGGTCCGGCGATGACGCCATGAGAGGCCCCGACCTCGTCATTGAGCTGCTCGTCAAGAATGCCGATCGACTGCCGCGACTCGTCGCCCTCTTCCTCGGCGACATTATTTCCGAGGAAAACGAAATGTCGTGGATCCAACAGACCGACCTGTCACCCTTGCTGGAAGTCTTTTCCAACCTCCAGCTACTGAGAACCCGCGGCGGAGCGGGGTTGGAACTCAAGAAGCCCAGGCACGACAAGCTGCGTGCGTTGGCTCTCGAAAGCGGTGGTCTGCCGGTCGAAGTCGTACGCTCGGTCTGCATTTCCGACTTCCCCAATCTCGAACACCTGGAACTGTGGCTGGGCACCGGACAGTACGGCGGCACCAGTTCCGTGCAGGACCTTCAGCCTATCCTTTCCGGCAAACTCTTTCCGAAACTCAAGTACCTCGGCCTGCGCAATTGTGAATATGCCGACGATGTCGCCGCGGTGGTCGTCAACAGCCCTATCGTGGAGCGGATCGAGACCTTGGACCTGTCGCTCGGCGTCCTCACCGACGAAGGCGCCCAGGCGCTTCTGTCACTCCCCGAAGACGGCTCGCTCAAGAAGGTGAGCATCCACTACAACTACGTGGGCAAGGACCTGCTCAAGAAGCTCAACAATCTCAAAATCTCCATCGACACCTCCAAACCCTCGACCATGGACGAAGATGATGAGTGGCGTTTCGTTGCCGTGGGAGAATGACGGGCGTCTCTTCGTCGTCGGAAATCCGGAGAATCGCCGCGTCCGCGACCTTCAAGCGACCGCCGAAAGGATCGGCTTCTATCCCCCGGTTTGCGTCAGTTGGCGCGAGATCCTGGACGATCCTCCCGCAGGCCTTGCACGCCTCCGCGCTGCCGGTATGGTCCGGCTCGACTCGCCTGGTGAAAACGAGGATGTTCTCCGCCACCTCGTCCGCCTCGGCGGCGGTTGCGGGGGGCTGGCGTTCGGTGAAATCGGCTTCCTGCCAGAGCAATACCGCGGGTTCAGCCTTATCCTCGATCGCTTGTCTGCTTCCGGCTCCAAGTTCCAGAACTCACCCGCCGACATCAAAGTGATGTTTGACAAGTGGGCGAGCGGTTGCCGTTTTGCCGCTGCGTGCATCCCGTCCCCCGCGACCTCATTGGCACCCGCCAGTGCGGCTCCTTTCCGCAAGTTCCGCTCGGCATTCGGCACGCCCGGCTCGGGCCGGCTGTTCCTCAAACCTCGTTTTGCGTCATCGGCCTCCGGCGTTTGCGCCTATCGCTGGTCGCACGGCCGCGAACAGTTGATCGCGCCGGTCGAACTCCATCGCAACGGCCGGGCAGTTCGCCTCTACAATTCACTTCGAGTTCGCTGTTACACATCGCTCGAGGACATCACCGCCATCCTCGAAAACCTGTTGCCTCAGGGCATGATCTGCCAGCCCTGGATTCGAAAAGCCAGTCTGTCCGACGGACAATTCGACCTTCGGATTCTCGTCATCAACGGCCAGTCGCGGCACGTTGTCGTCCGCCAGAGCCATTATCCCATGACGAATCTCCACCTCGGCAACCGGCGAGGCTGCCTTGACGAAGTCCAGGAAGCATTCGGCCAGCGAACGGTCGACAACTGCCGGCGCCTCGCCGAAGACGCCGCCGCATGCTTCCCCGACTCTCTCTACGCGGGAGTCGATGTGCTCGTGCCGGTCCGGGGCGATCCCTTGATCTGCGAAATCAACGCCTTTGGCGACCTCCTGCCCAACGTGACCCATCGCGGCGAAAGCACCTGCGAGGCCATCCTCCGGGCGTCCCTGCGCCACGGCAATTGCGCCGACCTTGCCAAACGTTCCGCCAGCCACCTTCTCAAGTGCGAATCATGAATCCCCCACGAGCTCTCCACGATCCGGTGACCGAACTTCCATACGACATGTCTGGACTCGTCGGCAAGGCCGATTTCCTCTTCATCACCCTCGACACGCTCCGCTATGACGCGGCGCAAACCGCGTGGCGAGAGAATCGCCTCACCACCCTGGCTCCCTATCTGGGGCCTTTCGGATGGCAACGCCGTCACACGCCCGCCACTTTCACCTATGCCGCGCACCACGCCTTCTTCGCCGGTTTCCTCCCCACCCGCGTCGATCCCGGACTGCACCCACGGCTGTTCGCATCACGGTTTGCAGGCAGCGAAACCACCACCGGCAGGACCTTCGTCTTCGACGAGCCCACCCTCCCCGAGGCACTCTCGGCCCGGGGCTACCGCACGATCTGCATCGGTGGAACGGGGTTCTTCAACCCTTCGTCGGCCCTCGGCCGTGTCTTGCCCGGCCTCTTCAATGAACCCCATTGGACACCCGCCTTCGGCGTCGCTGACCCCAACTCCGAGCGGCACCAGGTCGAATGCGCCATCGAAAGACTGGCCAAGGCCGGCCCGCAGCCGGCGTTTCTGTTCATCAACGTCGCCGCGATCCATCAGCCGAACTGGTTTTACGGCAGCAAAACGCCCCAAGACACGCTGTGCACGCACGGTGCAGCCCTCGAGGCCGTCGATCGCGCGCTGGCGACTCTCTTCGAGTTCTGCCGGAATCGCCGAGAGACGTTCTGCGTGATCTGCTCCGACCATGGCACGGCCTATGGCGAAGACGGCCATTACGGGCATCGCGTCGCCCATGAGGTCGTCTGGAACGTCCCCTACGCGGAGTTCATCCTGTGACCCCTTCGCTGGCCGAACGCATGAAGGAGGATCAGTTTGCCGGATACGCCTACGCCTATCCGCACAAGACTTCCTATCGCCCCCTGGAACCCCCGGTTCCGCTGTCCATTGCCTGGCAGCGGGAAGAAAAAAATGCGCTGTTCCTCTACGTCCATCTCCCCTTCTGCGAGATGCGCTGCGGATTCTGCAACCTGTTCACGGCGGTGCGGCCCGCCACGCAGTTCCTCTTGCAAACGCTCGACGCGATCCATCGCCAGTCGCAGGTGACGGCCCGCGAAATCCGCCCCCAGCAGATCAGCCAGGTGGCCTTCGGTGGCGGAACACCCAGCCTCCTCTCTGTCGAAGAACTCCAGCGCGTCTTTCAGCGGCTTTCCGGCACTTGGCCGATCGACTGGAACGCTGCCCGCGTTTCCTTCGAAGTTTCCCCCGCAACCATCGACTCCGAAAAACTCTCGCTCCTCCGAACCTACGACGTCGACCGCATCAGCATGGGCATCCAGAGCTTTTCTCCCCACGACTTGAAAAGTCTTGGCCGGCCCCAGTCCGATCGCCAGGTGGAAGCCGCAATCGCCGCGATCCGGAACGCCGGCTTTCCCGTCTTCAATCTCGACCTGATTTACGGCGCCGACGGGCAAACTGAGCAAAGCTGGCTCGAGACGATCGAGCGGGCCGTTGCCGCCGCTCCCGACGAACTCTATCTTTACCCTCTCTACGTCCGCGAGGCGACCGGCCTCGGCCGGACCGGAAGATCCCCCTCCGCTGGCCGCCGCGAACTCCTCCTCGCCGCCCGCCGCGTGCTGCTCGACGCTGGCTACCACCAGCAGTCGATGCGCCTCTTCCGCCGCCCCGGCGTCGCCTCGGAAAGCGATTACTGCTGCCAGGAAGACGGGATGATCGGCCTTGGCCCCGGCGCCAGAAGCTACACCCGTTCCCTCCACTACAGCTCGGAGTATGCCGTCAGCCGGGCCGGTGTCCGGCGGATCATCGCCGACTTCAACGCCCGTCAAGACGGCGAGTTGGCCTGTGCCGATTACGGCGTGCGACTCGACGCGGAAGAGCAGCGCCGGCGATATCTCATCAAGTCCCTCTTGCGCGCGCCCGGCCTGGACCTCGACGCCTACCAGGCTCGATTCGATGCCGAAGCCGAAGACGACTTTCCCCAACTCGCGGAACTTGCAGCCCTCGGCCTCGGGCTGCGCGAAGGCCGCGCCCTTCGCCTCACGTCCGATGGGCTCTCCTGGAGCGACGTCATCGGACCCTGGCTCTACTCCCGCCGCGTGGCGTCCAGGATGGAAGCTTTTGAAATTGCCGAAAAATAACGGGTTTCCCATGGGCAGAGGTATCCACGATCAGTCATTCTGTAATGGGCTTCGGCAACTCGTATGACCGTCTACCGCGTCCTTTACCGAGGTTCGTTGAGTAGCTGCAATTACGAGTGCGGCTACTGCCCCCTCGCCAAGACACGCAACACCCGCGACGAACTTCAGCAAGACGCCCACCAGGTCGAACGTTTCGTGGACTGGGTGGCAACAGCCGGCCGGTCCCTCGGAATTCTGTTCACTCCCTGGGGAGAAGCCGTCGTCCACCCCCATTACCGCCGAGCCCTCGTTCGCCTGTCCCGCATGCCGCACGTTCAGAGGGTAGCGATCCAGACGAACCTCAGCGGCCACCTGGACGATTTCTCGTCGGCAGGCCGAAACGCCCTCGCCTTCTGGGCCACGTATCATCCCACCCAAACGACCCTGGCCCGGTTCATCCGCCAGTGCCGGAAGCTCGAAGAAATGCGACTTCGCTATAGCGTCGGCGTCGTCGGCCTGCGGGAGAATTTCGACACGATTGCTGAACTGCGGCGTCGGCTTCCTCCCGATGTCTACCTCTGGATCAACTGCTTCAAAAACGATCCCCGCTACTACAGGGCCGACGATCTCTCGTTCCTGCGGGAAATCGATCCCTATGTCGATCTCAACCGAGTCGACTACCCGAGCCGCGGAGCAACCTGCCGAGCCGGCGATTCGGTCTTTTCCGTCGATGGTCACGGCAACGTCCGCCCCTGCCATTTCGTCGACCGGCAAATCGGCAACATCTATCGCGACAACATCTTCGCCCTCCTCGCCCCTCGCACCTGCCCAAACGTAACGTGCGAATGCCACATCGGCTACGTTCATCGGCCGGACCTGGATCTCTACTGGCTGTTCGGCGACAATGTTCTCGAACGCATCCCCGCCGGCTGGCCGCTCGTCCAGCCCGCTTTCACGCAAGCAAGGACGGCCGTCGGGAGTGCTCGGTGCCCCTGCCAGGAGAAATAGTATCCGCGCAATTGCTTCAAACCCGTGAGCCCGGCAGGTAAGATAGGGACCGCGGACAGCCCTCGCCGCAATCTACGTCACGCCCCGCAACCCCGCCAAGGACCACACCCATGCACTCCATCTCAACCCGGTTCTTCCTCCTCTTCACGCTCCTGCTCACGGGCCCCCTCCTCGCAGCAAAAGAGCCCGCCGAACCGGTCCTGCACATCGGCGGCACCGGCGGCGCCTACTTTCTGGCCGAGCCGGGGGAACTGATCATCGAATTGGAGAAGCGTGATACGAATGGCTCAGGGCGACGGGCCGATCTGCGGGCGGTACTCGTCGGACCCGACCGCGAGGTGTTGCAGGACGCGACCATCCCCGACGACGGACAGAAGCAACGTAGCGGCCTCGGACCCGTCCAGACCGTGCGGTTGGCCACCCAAGTGAAGCGGAAGGGCGTGTTCGGGCTGAACATCACCGTCTCCAACGACCGCTACGGCACCGAAGTCGTGTGGGGATTTCGGACGAACTGCCCCCACTACCTGATCGAAACCGCCCGCGGGCACCGCGACGCACGGCGCGAAGAACCGCTCGTGCTGGCCGACCCGGACCGGGCACGGGATGTCTGCTTCCTGCCGCGACGGGGTGAGTTCGGCATTGAGGTTTCACTGCCGACGAAGGATGCCCAGGCGCCGGTCGTTTACGATGACCGCGACAACCTGGTCAAGACGCTCGCCGTCTCCGACGATGGGAAAGCGACCGCCACAATCCCCGCCGATCGAGACCGCGGCGACGCCCCCTGGCGGCTGCATCTGCCGAGCGGCCAAGGACAAGTGCAGATCGACGGCGTTACCCGATGGGACGACGGCGATTCCTATCCGAGTCTGCCGCTGTGGACGCCCGATCGATCCTCGTGGTTCCCGCTGCTCGAGTACCGCTGGCTGGTGACGCCCTACCGGCGGACGGTCTACGGCGAAGCGGCGAGTGAGAGAACGATCGGATTTCGCGTTCAAAACAACTCGGGCAAGAAGCAGGTGATCCGACTTGAACTCGAATTCCCCGGGCAGCCCTGGAAGGCCCAACTCGCAACGGAAGAAGTCACGCTCGGCCCCAAGAAGGCCCGAGAGGTGGCCGTCCAGTTCACGGTGCCCGACAGCCGCCAGGCGGTTTGCGTCCGAGCAACACCCGCCGAGTCGCCCGACTTCTCGACCTATGCGACCCTCACGGTGAAGCCCGGGGCAGCGCCGATCGACCGGCCCTTGAAACTGCCGTTGACGATGAAACCCTACGAGCACGAGAACGAGCAGTTCGGCTACGTGCCCGACTATCCGGTCGACAACCAGGTCTACTTCGACCACGAGAATCGACCCTACGTCAACAAGGGCTCGGCAATCGTCGCTCTGCGCGACGGCAAGTGGGTCGAAACCGCCTTGGCGAGCACCGCGACCGGGGGCGACAAAGAACTGGCGGGCCAACGTTTCTCGGCAGCGTCGAGCAAGATCGCCTTCGATACCGAGGGCGGAGTCTACCTGGTCGCACGGTCAGGGCAGACTGCGGCCCTGCTCCATTCATCCGACGGAGGCAAGACCTTTGCCGCCCATGCAATTCCCGGACGGGAGCGTAGTTCCCGGTCCTTCGATATCGAACAGTTCTCGGGCCACAACGGATCGGACGGCCCACCGCCGTTCATCCGCGTCACCTACATCGCGTCGGACCCAAAACACTTCTGGCGCCGGATCAACGATCTGGAGCTGTTCGTCCCCCGGCGGGAAGGCGGCTCGATCATGATGGGCGAGCCGATCCTGCTCTCCAAGCTCTGCATCGGCCTGGCAATGCACTCCGGGGCTCCGTCGAGCATCGTGTCGCGGGGGACGAAAATCCACGTGGCCTGGGGCGAAGCGACCGATCCGGAAAAGAAGGTCCCCGGCGTTCCGGCCTACGTAGTCACCTACGACCGCGAAACAAAGACGCTCGGCAAACCGGCGCTCGTTGCCTACGGCCCCCCGGCCAACGACGTCCACAACTCGCCGAGCATCACCATGGACAGCCGCGGCTATCTCCACGTCCTGGCCGGCACGCACGGTAGCCCCTTCCCCTATGCCAAATCGCTTAAGCCCAACGACGCCGGCGGCGGCTGGACGGAGCCCGTGCCGACGAGTGCCGACTGGCGGCAGACCTACATCGGCCTGGTGTGCGGTGCCGACGATTCGCTCCATCTCGCCTGCCGCATCTGGCGCTACGCCACGGAACCCCACCCGGCCAGCCTTCACGCCACCCTGGGGCATCTGCGAAAACCGGCCGACGGCCCCTGGGAAGAACCTCAGTGGCTCGTCGTCCCGCCGTTTTCCGAATACAGCGTTTTCTATCACCGACTCACCATCGACCGTCTCGGCCGGCTCTTCCTGTCCTACGATTGCTGGTCGACCTACTGGTTCTACCGGACCGACTTCCCCGGCAATCGTCGAGCCTTGATGATGTCGTCCGACGGAGGCGAGCACTGGAAGCTGGTCGAGGCGAAAGATTTCACCCAGTGACTTACCATGCGGCCGTGTGCCACTGCTTACTTGTTAGCAGTGCCCGCATAGATAAGAATACACCCAACGCTCACTTTAGAGTGCGGAACAGCGGCTGCAATCCGGACCACATATTCCTTTCCACCATTTTCTTTTCTGTTCACACCATTCTTCTGGAGATCCCAATATGACGCCCCGGCCAACCCGACGCAGTTTTCTCGGCACAACCATTGCCTCAACCGCGAGCGCGGCAGCCTTCGGACTGGCATCCCAGACGGCCCGAGCGGGCGAAACCCCGAGCAGCAAACCGCTGAAATTGGGATTGATGACCTACAACCTGGCCCACGATTGGGACCTCGACACGGTCATCAAGAACTGCACGGAAACCGGCTTCGAGAGCGTGGAGCTGCGGACGACCCACGCCCACGGCGTCGAAGTGTCGCTCTCCAAGGCCGAGCGTGCAGCCGTCCGGCAGCGGATTGCCGACTCCGGCCTCAAGTTGAGCCTGGCCAGCGGCTTCGCCTACCATTGGGACGACCCGGCCAAGCTGCGGGAGAACGTCGAGGGAACGAAGGAATACCTCCTCCTCGCCCAGGACCTTGGGGCCCTCGGCATTCGGGTATTCCCCAACGCGTTGCTCGTGGAGCAGGGCGTGCCGGAAGAGAAGACGATCAACCAGATCGCCAAGGCAGTTGCCGAACTCGGCGCCTTTGCCGCCGATCACGGCGTGGAACTTAGGCTGGAGAATCATGGGCGGGGCACAAACCGGGTGACCGTGGTCAAGCGAATACTCGACGCGGCCGACTGCCCCCACGTCCACATGATCTGGAACTGCGACCGCACCGACGTGGAGGAACCCGGTTTTGAGGCCAACTTCAATTCGGTCAAAGACCGCATTCGCCACGTCCATCTTCACGAACTGAGCGACCTGGATTACCCCTATCGAAAACTGTTCCAACTGCTCCGGCAGAACGGCTACCAGGGCTGCTGCCATGCCGAAGTGGCAGGGAGTGAGGAACCGATCCGCTTCATGCAATACTACCGGGCGCTATTCCTGGCGTTGCAGGATGCCGTGTGAATTGGCGCAACTCCCGCCCCAGCGAACGAAGTGAGCGAGGGACGACACACTTCTGACGCACGCCTCCTCACTCCGGCCGCAAACCCAGTTGCCCTGCGAGTGCGGCGAGGTCAGTCCCCGAGGCCGGAAGGCAGGAGAGAATCTGATCGGCGAATTGCCGAACCCACGGGCTCGCCGTGTCGCCCGGGCGGAAGGTGTCCTGAAGATTGAGCAGGCAGTTCCATTCCTGGAGCCGCCCCCGGTTGTACTCTTCGAGTCGAGTGGGAGATTCGCCCTGCTTTAAGATCGCTGCGACGATTCCCGCCAGTTCGCCGGCTTCGCGGAGGCCGACGTTCATGCTCTGCATGCCCACCGGGCCGGTGACGTGCCCAGCGTCGCCGGCGAGCCAAACGCGATCCCTGCCGAAGCAGCCGGCCATCCGTCGCTCGAAGCGAACGACAATCCGCCACAGGATCGTCTCAATCGAGGCGTCGAACCAAGGGGCTCGTTCCTTGAGGAAATGCCGCAGGCTCTCCTCGCTGAGAACCGGATATTCTCCCGTGCCGAGTTGCTCCGAAAGCCGGTCCTTGGTGCGGGTCTGTTCGGGGGCCGCGTGGTCGAGCAATTGAAAGCTCCACCGGCAGCGGCCGTCCTGCATGGGCCAGAGCACGTTCGTCGTGCCGTCGGCGAAAACGACCTTCATCTCGTTTCCCAGATCCGCATTGGTCTTGCACTCGAAGACGGCAGAATGCCGGGTCTGGCCGGCCGGTTCAAAGTCGACGCCCAACCGCCGCCGCACGGTCGAACGATGCCCGTCCGCGCCGATCACCAGCGGCACGTCGAGCCGGACGGTCTTGCCCACCGTCCATTCGGTGTGGGCCACCGCGTAGCCGACGGTCTCCTTGACGAGGTGGTCGACGGTCACCCGGTTGCCGTCCGAGTACGACTCGAGGTCCGAGAGTTCGTTGTTCCATAGGACATGGACGCCGATTGCCTTGAGGGCGTCCTCGAGCATGGCCTCCAACGTCTCCTGCCGCAGCACGGCCGCCAGGCCGCCGAAGGCGTTGTCGTCCGGCGTCCGTATCTCCGCCCGGCGCCCGCCGGCATCGTAGAAGCCGATCGTCTTCAGCAGGTGGGCGTGATCCAGCACCTGGCCGAGAAGGCCCAGTTCCTCGAAAAGCCGCAGGGAACTGGGGTGGAGGGCCAGGGCGTAGCTGTGTGCCCCCGTTCGCCAGTCCTTGTCGATGATCTCGACCCGGATTCCCTGTTTTGCCAACTGAATCGCGGCGAACAGGCCCACCGGGCCTGCACCCACCACCAGGGCCTCCGGTCTTCTCTTGCCGAACATGGTCACACCTCGCTTCTGGATCTGGATTCCGGCACCTTCAGGATAGCGCCGGAGGGCGAAGCGGCAAGCGCGAACCTGGGGCCGTGCGACTTGGATGATCACGCAAGGACAGGCTAGAATGGAGCTTCTGAAGAACCGACTGGGTTGCGGAAGCCGCTGGACAGACAGTATGACAAGGGGATGAACGGCAGGGGGACGGCAGGGGAATTACAGAGGTACGGTTCTCGTGATCTGCTGTTCGTGTTGTCGAGGAGCCCATTCGATGAGATCTCGATTGATTGTCGCCGTAGCCGCGTTGGTTGGAACGGGCCTGGTAGCGTGTCGTGCCGAAACCATGGCGTCGCCGCTGACCGCATTTCCAGAAAACGGTTCGACCCTGACCGTGCTGCAGGACGGTGAGCCCTATCTCGAGATCGCCCTGATGGGTTGGGAGCCGGGCTGGAAGTACATGGGGCCGCGCGGCGAGATTGTCGAAGAAGGTAATGCAACCTTGTTAGCGAACAAGGCCAAGACGGCCGGCGGCGCCGAACTTTCGATCGACGTTCGCGTCAGCCGGACCGGCCCACGGCAACTGACGGTCCATTACGATACGAAGACGTCGAAGGACACCGAACTTCTCTACTTCATCGCGGCGCTGGAAATGGCCGGCGATGCGTTTCGCGACGGAAAGGTGGTGGCCGATCTTGCCGGCGGTGAGAAGAGAGAAGTCGCGTTTCCGCTCGACAAGAAGGGTTTGGGCGAGGGTGTCGTCGCCTTGGAGGTGATCGGTTCACAGGGCCGGACGACCCGCGTCGGCTTCTCCCGGCCGTGCAACATTCCCACCGACGGCGTGGCGCGGATCGTTCTTGCCGAGGGTCGGTTCAAGGCAAGCGAGCCGGCAAAGCTGACGATGACGATTGATTTGCCGGACGACGTCAGCTATCTGGCCGGCCCCAGCCAGGTGCCCCAAGAGCCGGGGTTCGAGGACTGGTACACGTTCGCCCCGGACGACGACCACGACGCCCCGTCGGAGATCTCTATGCAGGAGTGGCTGGAGAAGCCGGCGGGCAAGCACGGGCGGATCCTTCGCGACGGCGAAGAACTCGTCTACAACGGCAAGCCGATCAAGCTCTGGGGAATCAACCTCTGCTACGACGACTGCGCCCCCGAGAAAGAACTGGCCGACAAGCGGGCGGCGTTCTACTCGAAGTACGGCGTCAACTCCGTGCGGCTCCACAAGTACGCCGACGGTCCGGACTGGGCCGGGATCCAATCACCCGAGAGCTTCGTCGACCTCGATCCCGAGGGTCTGGACCGGATGGACTACCAGATCGCCGCGTTCAGGAAACGGGGCGTCTACGTGAAGCTGTCGGCCCACTTCGGATCGCAGAAGCTTGGCCCGGCCGACAAGAAGTATGTGCCCTACCTGGAAGAATTCGGAGAATTCTCGGGCAGGACAAAACGGATCAATACGCCTCACAGTGCGGTCCACTACGCGCCCGAACTGCAGCAGGTGCAGATCCTGCAGACCCTCAATCTGCTCAAGCACAGGAATCCATACACGGGCCTGACCTATGCCGAAGATCCGGCCGTCGCGTTTCTCGAGATCATCAACGAGCAGAGCATTCTGTTCTATTCGTCGATGGAACCCTTGAAGGCGAGCCCCACGCTGCGGAAACATGTGGCTCAGCGCTTCTGTCAGTGGTTGCGAGAGAAGTACGGGAACCACGAGAAGCTTTCGGCGGCATGGGGCGGCGAAAGGGCTTTTGACTGTTTTGGGGATGAGGGGTGTCCCGCTGTCGGCGAGCATCTCAACAAGAACAACATCCTGCCGCTGGGCAACCCGTGGTATTTCGATCCGGAGCAGATCAGTGGTTCGCAGGCATACCGGCGTCAGCGGTTGCTCGACACAATGTGGTTCCTCTACGAGCTGCAAAACGAGTTCTACTCGCGCTACGTGAAGGCCGTGCGCGAGGCGGGTTACGAGGGCGAGATCGTGTCGTCGAACTGGCAGGCGGGGCGATCCTACAGCCACTTCCTCAATCTCCATTCCGACGCCCTGGTGGGCACCGTCGATCGGCACAATTACTTCGGCGGCGGCAAAGGGAACCGGATCAACAACGCGACCATGCTGGCCGTGCCGGGATCGGGGACACTGAGCGCCGGCATGCAGCAGGTGGCCGACCGGCCCTTCATGCTCTCCGAATGGATCCATGTGACGCCGAACGAGTGGGGCGTCGAAGGCCCGGCCGTGATCGGGGCCTATGGGATGGGACTGCAGGGCTGGGACGTCTCGTTCATGTTCCAGAACCGCGACTCGGGCAGCTTCAGCGAGCGAATCGGCCGCGATCAGTGGGACGTGACCGCTCCGCAGGTGTTGGGCGTGTTCCCGGCCGTGGCCCGGCAGGTCCTGCGGGGCGACGTTGAGGAAGGGGATTTGCGAGCACCCATGTACGTTCACGTGCCGTCGTTGGCCGAAGGAAAGCTGGGATTGGTCGACAAGGTCGCCCAGCAGTACGACGTGAAGACCTTCACCAGCGAGCAGGTTCCCGCGGCCTCGCTGGCGGTCGTGCGAGCGGCGGTGGAGTTCACCGGCGAATACCGCGACACGCCGACTTACGATCCGCAAGCCTACCTGAAGGACGGCTTCTACACCTCGGCGACAGGGCAGCTTCGCTGGAAGCCGGGCCGGTCGAAACTCGACGGGTACTTCACCATGAACACCGACGCAACCAAGGCCGTCGTCGGCTTTGCCCAAGGCGAGACGTGCGATCTCGGTACGGTCGTCATTCGGCCGGAATGTCGATACGGAGCCATCTATGTGACCGCCAGGGACCTCGACCACAGCCTGGCGGATTGCGGCAAGATCCTCATCGTTGCCCTGGCGCGGGCGAGGAACACGGGCATGAAGGTGTTCGCCGAGAACCGCATCATCGACAAAGGCGAGAGCCCGGTCGTGATGGAGCCGGTGAAGGCCAAAATCCTCCTCCGCCGCGAAGGGACGCCGATCGTACACGTGCTCGATCACAGTGGTCGCAAGACGGGCAGAACGTTGCCGATCGAACGAGGGGGCTTTGAAATCGACGGAGCGCGGGACAAGACGTGCTATTACCTTGTTTCCTACCAGAGATGAGCCTGTCCTTGATCCCGAAACGAGACATTAACACATCTGATCTACAGGGGAGATCTCCACAACCATGGCAACCACTTTTGCTGAGCTTGGCATTGCGTTTCCCCTTTTCGAGGCTCCTGTTGACGCTTCGGATTATGTCGGAACTGCAAACTGCTGCATTTGCCAAACGGACGGGGTTCACTGTTTCCCGCTCGGTATCGGGACGGCAGTCATGATTCCCTGCTCCGTGTGTGGCGTAGTCAACGCTCTCGACATTGACTCCAAGGCGAGCATAAGATGCCGTGAGTGCGGCGAAACCATCACCTTTCCAGCAAGTGTTGTAGACAGGAAGGAGCCCAAAACCTGTTACCAATGCCTTCGCGCCGGCAAAGTAGCGCTCACCAAGGATACGGAATTCGGAATGGTTTCGTGGGATCAGGCGTTCTCCGGCGTCACCAACGGCATACCAGGCTTGCAGCAAGACCAGTTCGAGTCGGTCATGATCAACGCGGAGGAGGATTGGGTCGGTGTAAAACTTCCCCAAGATATCATGTTCGAGTTACTCCGAACGCCAAAATACCGCACATGGCAAGGCGAACGCTGGCTCTTCTGCTGCCGCTATCCGATGACCTATCTGGGCGAGTGGCATCACGATCAGTTCAATCAGCGTGCTTCGGATGGCAACGGTGAAAGTCTGTATTATGCCGCCCTGGAGGATGTCCCTGACGACACGTGGGATTCATTGGGACACGCGGTCAACGCATATGTCTTCGAATGCAAGCAATGTGGCAGACTTCGTGCCCACTGGGATTTCGATTGATGCCACAGCGTCCAGACCCCCGCTCGCTACCTGTTTGAACGATCTGCTGTGATCCACGGCAACCCCGCCGCCACCGCTTCCTCCCCATACACCTGCGAAACCTGCAACCCGCTGGCTTGCGACGTGTAGAACAGCCGGCCGTTCGAGACAACCGAGCCGACGCACTCGCGGCTGTCGATGGCGGGACCGGTGACCACCAGCCGGTTGCCGTCCGATAGGTCGATCATGTCCATGTTGGAGCCCAGCACATAGGGTTCCGAAAGGGTGAACCGCGTGCAGGCGTAGCCGAGATTGAAGCGGGAGAGGATCTTGCCCGTCTCCCGATCGAGCACGTGGCCGTCCTTGCCCGAAGCGTTGGTGAACAGGTAGCGGTCGCCGACGGTGATCACATTGACGGCCGAGGCGACGGGCTCCGACTGCCAGACGAGCGAACCGTCGCGCGCGTCGATGCACCAGACGTAGCGATCTTCCGTGAGCCGGTTGGGCTTGTTGTAGCCGCCCACGTAAAGGCGGCCGTCCTTGCCCGAGATCGTACAGCCGGCCGTTACGTGGTACTTGGTCGTCTGCCAGACGACCTCGCCCGTGGCCGGATCGAGGGCGCCCGTCAGCCCAGTGGCCGAGGGCTCCTCGCCGCGGCGGGGATCGTAGCCAAAGAACGTGGAGTAGTAGAGCGTGCCGTCCATCAGGCACAGGCCGCAGTCGTTGCCGCCGCTGCCCACGTCGGAAAAGTCGCGGGTCCAGACTTCCTTGCCCGTTTCGAGGTCCCAGGCGCGAATGACGGGCCGGTTGTCCTTGGGGTAGTAGGGGTTGTTGTGGGTATAGATGAAGCTCATGACCTCTTCGCCGTCGGCCCTCGGTTGCGGATCGCCCTTCATCACATAGGCCTTCTCGGTGCCCTGCGGTGCATACTTGCCCGAGCCGAAGGCGTAAATGGCCAGGCCGTTATGCACGACGGGCGGCGCCTGGCGGCTCCAACTCGGCGAACCGGAGAACGGCGCCTCCCATTGAAGCTGGCCGGTGGCCGCATCGAGCGATCGGAGCAGGGATCGCTTGAGGCCCGCCTGCGGGATCAGCAAGCGTTCCTCGCGGTACAGCGGTGAGGTGAAGGACAAGTAAACGTCGGGGAAGTATCGCCGCCAGAGCAGACGTCCCGTTTCCTGCTCGATGGCAATGATCTGTCCCTCCGAGGTATGCGTGTACATCCGCCCGCCGCCGCAAACCGGCAAGTGCTTGAAGGTGCCTTCGTAGCGGCGAATCCACTTGATGCGCAGAGGCGGTGCGAGCCCCTGATCGTTGGCGTTGGTGCAGGCGGCATCGCCGTAGTTCGTAGGCCAGTCGAACTCGGCGGCCGTGCGGGAGCCGGTCAGCGGGTGGCGGATCTTCCAGATCTCCAGGTCCTTCGTCGGCAACGAGGCCTTGCCGCCGGGACCCAGGATGTACAGGTAGCCGTCTTCACAGCCGAAGGCGACGCGACCGTCGCACACGCAGACCGGCGCAGAGATCGGTGCCCCGAAGGCCGTCGCGAACGACCACGGTTCCTTGTCGCCTGACAGGGGAACCACGTGGAGCCGGCCGTCGAGTCCGCCGTAGATGCCGTGTTCCTTCGTCAGGATCGGCGCAGAGATCGAGGGATAACCGCCCAGACTCTCGGGCTGGTCGCTGCCGGGTGTGTGGCGGCAGAATTCGAGGCCCCGCTCCGGGCGGCAACGATAGACGTCGTTTCCCCGAACGCTCACCGAACAGAAACTGAGCAGGCCGGGCATGTTGATGGCAGTCTCGGTGCCGCGAACGAAGTCGGCTTCGACTTTGTCGCCCTTGAGCCGGAAGATCTCGACGCGGCCGGCGTTGTCGCGGCGATGCCATTGGCGGTAGATGGCGCCGTCTTCGCCCAGGCTCTGGCCGAACGTGGCCGGGTATTCCTTGCCCGCATAAGAAGGCACGATTCCCAGGGCCCGAAGTTCCGCCCGATCGCCCTGGTCCTTGAGCCATACGGTGCGCCCGCCCGCCGGCATAACGACAGTCTGTTCGTGGGCGGCGATGTTCATCGAGCAGCAGAACGAGTCCTGCCAGTTGACCCGGCCATTCTTGTGGGCCAGCCAGGCGGCACCGTCCCAGCGGTCGCCCTCGAACTTCATCACCTCGCGCACGAAATCCCACTTCCACGAGACCGTGCCATTCGGCTCAAGAGCATAGACCTGAGAACCGAGCGTGGCAAAGTAGACCCGATTGCCGTCGACGACGGGCGCGCTGAAGATCGGCTCGCCGCAAGGGATCTCGCACACGACCGATCCGTCGCGGGCGTTGAGCACGAAGTAGGAACCGGCCATGGTGCCGAAGTGAAGGAAACCATCGAGCAGCGCGGGCGAGGAGATGTTGTTGCAGTTCACCGGTCCACCCGGCGTCGGTGTTTTCCAAACCACGTTGCCGCTCCGGGCATCGATGCAGAAGGCAACACCGGAGGCGTCGACGACGTAGAGCCGGCCGTCGGCACAAACGGGTGCCGTGAGTACGGCGTCGGTAAGCGGCACCGCGGCGACGAGTCCCAGCGGGATCGACACGACTCGGTCAGGCACGTTGCCGGAGCGGTGAGCGTCGAATTTGAACTGGGGCCACGATTCGGCCGTGGCGGGGAAGTTGAAGGAGAAGAGGCACACCAGGGAAAGGAGACAAGCGTAGCATGATTGAGCGGCGTGCATGGTGCTGGCTCCTGCTAGGGCTGCATGGACTGGTTGGATGCGTGTTTGCGGCAGATTGGACGCAGCGTTGTGGGGCTGCGCTGTCCTCTTCTTACTCCACCACGTCGGCATTTAGGATCCGTCCCAAGATCGCGACAAAGCGGTCGTCGGCATAGTCAATCGTATGATCGGCCAACTCCACCTCGTGCTCTTTGTCGATGATCAGGATAACTCCGTGCGATTCGTCTATCCAGAAGCGTCCGTCGCTGACTGGATAATCGAAGGCAATTTCCACTTCGTTGTCCGCCCATTTCGTCGGTGTAATTCTCACACCCACTCCGTCCGGAAAACCTCCCCGCAATTGGCGGATCTCGATTTCTGATTTGGCACGCAGTGTCATATCAACCAGGTCCCTGTGATACTCTGCCACTCCGACCTCTGCGGGGGCGTCCCAGCCCCACTCAATTCGCTGAAGGACACCGATCGCTGTCTGTTTCGTGCCGCCAGTCAGATTCACGAACAAGGCATGAATTGTGCAAAACGGTCCCCAAGGAAAAGACCACCAACCGAAAAGTAGGGATACAAGAGAACACGTGAGGGACGCCAGCAGCAGATTGCCACCTTGCTTTGTGGGTAACATATGGTCAGTCTTGAACGTGATGCAGACGACTCCGAGAGACACCACATACACGTATCGTCTGAAAATCGTCTTCTCGTTGATCGGAGTCCCCTGGTACTCCGCCGTGCCGTCGAGAACGTGTTGTTTGTTGGCTGCCAGCCACTCACTGATCGGATCCGCAAGATTCGCGTTGTGAAGATGGAAGACCACCGCTCTTGGCCTCGATGCAATCGTATTCGGTATCGCTCCTCAGAACCACGGTGTTCTCGCTCTGCGCAGGAGCGGAACGGATACAAGATAGAGCGGCAACCGGCGCCGAGTCAAGCACTCAGAAATCGATTCAAGCTGCCTTCTACTTCCGCCCCGCTGCTTCCACCTCGAATGGAATTGCCGGCAGGTAGCCATACGAAGTCCGCCGCTCTTGGGGCTTGGGGTTCGTTTCAGTGGGAGCCGGCGTGTACTGGCGGAAGACCTCGAAGATCAAGTTGCCCTTCATGCCGGCCTTGGCCAATTCGGCGTCGGCAATGAGCACGACGGACACGCCCCCGTCGCCCGGAGAGATCTTCTCGATGCGAATACCGTTGGGCGGATCGCGCAGCTCGACAATGGTCTCGTCGGCTCGGTAGTTCTTGCCCGCCAGACGTGCGCCGACCGCCGTCGACTCGCCCAATTTCAGCTTGATGGGTTCCGGGGGAAACTGCAGAGGAATCGGTGGTGCCGGCTTCCCGCTGACGACCACGGTCCACTGCTCGGCAGTCACGAGCTGCGTCCAGAGAAAGGCCTGCATCATATCCTCGGCCGGAACCACCGGGCGCGAAAACCTCCGCTGGCGGCGATTTCCGGGCGACAGGCCGTCCATCTCCAGGGTGACGTGTTCCGAGAGGGCCTCCGGCGGAACCGTCAGCGTCAGTTGCACCTTCTTCTCGCCGGCGGGCACCTTCGCGCCGATTAGCGAGAACCCCGCCGGGGGTTCGACCAACGACAATTCGATCTCGTCGTCGTATCCGCCTCGCCTTATGGCATGCACCGTGATCGGCACGTGCGCCCCCGGCCGGGCAATGATGCTCGACGGCACCACCCGCAGGTCGAAGTCGGCCACGGGACGCCGGATGTAGAGCCGGTAAATGAAATCCTCTCCACCCTTGCGCTGCGCGTCGGTCAGGTGCAGGCAGAACGGGCCCTTACCCAACAAGCCGGCCTTGAGCAGTGAATCGGCGTGGTGAGTGATCAGAGGCTGGGCCTCGTCCTTGTAGTCGTCGTTGAAGCCGATTTCCTTGCCGTCCGAATCGATCAGCGTCAACGCCGAATCGAGGGGCGAACCGCCCCGTCGGGCAAACACTTCCGCCTCGAGTACTCCGTAACCGTCGAACTTGAACACATCCCGGTCGTCGGCTTTGCCGATGCGGCCGTTGATGATGCACGGCATGCTGATCTCCTGGGCCGTCTCCGGACCGTCGTTCGGTTCCTGGTCGAGGACTTCCGTGAGCATGTCGATGCGCAAGGGAAAGCGAATATCCACCTTGTCGTTCTGCGGGATGGAATACCAGCGAATCGGCCGGTTGCGGTTGAAGCTGGCGTGGACGTTCAGTTGCGTTTCGGCCAGGTTCCAGCCCTGCAGTTCGACGGCGACGTCGGTGCCGGCGCGCCCGCCGAGGGGGAAGATGCCGGTGACGAACGGCAACTCGCCGAGGGTGACGCGGTAGACGAAATCTTCGCGCCCGCGGTAAATCGAATCACGGATCTCAAAGCTGTACTGGCCGTCTTCGGGAATCTCGTAGTAGATCACCGGATCCTGGCGATAATGGTAAGCGCCGGCATAGGTCAGTTGTTTTCCACTCGCGTCGTAGAGGGCCAGGACGGCCTGAAACCAGCCCGGCACGGCGTCGGCCAGGTAGGGCATGAGGTCCCGGGCGGCGGCATCAATCACCAGGCGAGTCCCCTTGCGGGCCGTGAAACCAAAGCGGTCCACGTCGCCGGGTATGATCTGCCCGTTGACCACCACGGGAAGCGTGGAGCCGACCACCGGATCGGGCTGATCGTCGTTGGGCTCAGTCTCGCGGCATTCTTCCCATTGGTTGACGAAGAACCAGATGGGGTTGGAGATCCCGCCGGGCGTGATCACTCGCATCTCACGCTTTCCCATCGCCGCATCTTCGGCAAGCGTGATCTTCAGCGTCAGCTCTTCGCTGATCTGGCTGTTGGGCTGGCGCTTGGGGTCGGCGTCCCGCTGGCGGTAGATCTCCATTTCCTTGAGCTGTTCCGGGGTGACGCCGGCCGCCTCGGCCAGGGTTTCGAGCGGAATCGGCTTGGGTTTCCCTTCCGCCTCGAGTTTCTCCCGGGCCCCGTCGAGCATCAATCGAAGCCCCGTGTACTCCCCTTGAGTGAGCGGCCGCCAGTGCTTGACGACCTCGATTTGCGCACCGCCGCCGGAGAGGTACACATCTTCGGTCTCTTTGATGTACTGCCCGCCCACGGTGACCTCGAAGTAGGTGCCCCGTTGCCCACCCGTCGGATAGACATAGCCGATGTGCGGCGGCGTCTTGGTCTGGGCGAAGACGCCAGATGTGGCGGCGCAGAGGGCCGCTGCGGCAAGGAGTGCCGGCCGTGGGAACAGACTCATGCTGCGCTCCGCTAGATGATTTCCGTGAGACGCCCGCCCATCTTCAGCCCTTCGTCGGGACCGGGAACGGCACGGACGAATTCGTTCGTGGGGTGGGGCAGCCCGGCTTCCGGGTCGATGCCCAATAGCTCGTACATGGTTCCGATCAGATCGCAGGGGTAGACGGGCCGGTCTTTGACGTATTCGCCCTTGGCGTCGGAGGAGCCGACCACTTGTCCGCCCTTGAAGCCGCCGCCCGCCACCACCGTCGAGAAAACATGCCCGTAGTGATGGCGCCCGCCGTTCCAGGGCGAGGTCCAGTCGATCTTCGGCGTGCGGCCGAACTCGCCGCCCCACCAGACGATCGTGGTGTCGAGCAGCCCCCGGTCGGCCAGATCTGCGATCAGCGTGCCCATTCCCTTGTCCAATTCGGGCAACATGCGGCGCATCGCGGGGAAGTGATCCTTGTGAGTGTCCCATCCGCCGTAATTGATGGTGACGAATTTCACGCCCTCTTCGACCAGGCGGCGCGCGGCAAGACACGATTGGCCGAAAGTGGAGCGGCCGTAACGGAGCCGGAGTTCGTCTTTCTCCTCGGAAAGATCGAAAACCTTGCCGGCGTCGCCCAGGATGAGATCGTAGGCCTGCTCTCGGGCTTTCTTCGCTTCCTCCAACTGCGGATCGCCGGACAGGAACAAGCCGAGCGTGTTGGCCCGCTGAAGCAGGTTGCGCCGTTCCTGCTGCTGGCTGTCGGAGATTCCCGGAGCGATGATCCCCTCGACGGCGAACCGGGCGGCGTTCGGGTTGCCGCCAGTGGCGAACGGCTTGTAGCGGATTCCCATGAACCCGGCTTCGGAAAACCGGCCCTGGGGCTGAGTCAGGACGATGTAGGGCGGGATCAGGCTCTCGGATTCTCCCTGGAAGGCCTTGAAGGCGGTTACCACCGCACCAACTGACGGAAATACCAACCGGCCGCCCGGCATGCGACCCGTTTGGACCATGTAGGCAGCCGTTTCGTGCCCGAACTGGCCGTGAGTCATCGACCGGATGATCGAGTACTTGTCGGCCACCTTGGCCAGTTCCGGCAACCAGGCCCCGAGCCGGATCCCGCTGACGTTCGTCTCGATAGCCCCGGTCAGCGGGCCCGTGTAGTCGCTGCCCGCGTCCGGCTTGGGATCGAAGGTGTCGGTATGAGGCGGTCCTCCCCACATCCAGATCTGGATCACCGCCTTGGCCTTGGCTGGCGGCGGCCCCGACGAGGCGGAGGCGGCGGCAGGTTCGGCAGGCGGCGAGGGAGCTTCGGCGGCTCTGGACTGCTTGCGGGAGAAATGATTCGCCGCCAGCAGCCCGGCGGAACCGAGAACGCCGCGCCACAGCGCTTCGCGCCGTGAAACCCGGCGGTCGTTCTCACCGGGAACAAACAAGTCGTCTTTCGCAGACATGGCGTCTTCCTCTCGGAATCGTTCGGCTACCTGCTGTTGCTGGAGTCCAGGCTTCTGCCTGCACATCTCAGGCTGAAGCCTGAACTCCAACGGGCGGCTCCTAGGTTAATGCTTGAACAAGAACTCGTCGCTGTTGATCAGGGCCCAGGCCAAATCCTGCGCTCCCCCACGCGAGTTGGCCTGCCAGGCAACCTGATTGCGTTCTTCCTCGGTCGGCTTGCGCGAGAGAATGGTCAAGTAGAGAGCTTCTGCCTTCTCCGTTTCGCCGGTCGACTCCAGAAGTTCCTTGATTCTGGCCCCTTCGCGAATCTTCTTGAGGATATGGCTCGAGTTGAGCAGATGCAGGGCCTGGGCGGCATTGAAGCGATTGTTACGCTCCGATTCCATTCCCGAATCGCGCGGCGGGCGTCCGAACATCTCCAAAACACTGCTCGTAATGCTCCCGTCGGGCAACGTGATCGAACGTTGCTTTTCCGGAACGAACGTGAACGGTTCGGGAATCATGCTCGAATACGATTCGGTCGTTCCCGTGATCTGGCAGATCGCGTCGAGGATAACTTCCGCCTCCAGACGCCGAAGCGAGTAACAGGCGAAATTGGCGGCGGCCTCGGACCCCTCGTGCTTGGGAACGCAGGAGAGCTGATAGGTCTGGGAATTGAGGATCACGCGGTAGATGTGTTTCAGGTCGTACTTGGCCCGAACCAACTCGTCGGCCAGCCAGTTAAGCAGTTCCAGGTTCTGCGCCGGGTTGCCCGGCCGGATGTCGTCGGGTTCGTGCACGATCCCCCGTCCCAGAAGCCAGTACCAGACGCGATTGACAATGTGGCGGGTAAACCAGGGGTTCTTGGCGTCGATCAGCCAATCGGCGAACACCTCGCGGGGATCTTTGTCCGGCGACAGTCTGGCCGGAGTGCCGTCGGGAAAGACCGGTTCCACCGGCGGGGCGTCGGCATCCTTCTTGGTCTTGCGAGGATCCCAGACGATGATCTCTTCCTTCCATTCACCCGTCGGCTTGTATCCTACCTGGGAGAAGAAGACGGCCATGCCGTCCAGCCGCTCCTTGGGCCAACCGTCCGTCCGGACCCCCATGAATGCCAAGGCCACGGCGCCGGCGATAGCCGAGGGCTCCTTGCTTTGCAGGGCCCGGTAGAAGTTGACCTGGGGTGTGCGGAAATTGCTGCCACAGGCGGTGAGCAGCTCCCGCACGAACCGGTCATAGGACATATTCTCCCGGATCGACGTGCGGATCCAATGATGGTAGGCCTGCGAAGCGTTGGGCCAAAGGTTGATGGGAAACTCGGCTTTGACCCGCAACAGGTCGCTCCACTTCATGGCCAGGTAGTCGGCAAACTCGGGCCGCTCGAGCAGTTCGTCGATCAGCTTCGCCCGCTTGTCCGGACTGGCGTCTTCCAGGAACCGCCGGGCTTCTTCGGCCGTGGGCAACGTACCGAGCGTGTCGAGATAGACGCGCCGCAGGAACGCCCCGTCGGAACAGGGATTCGCCGGCTCGATCTTCAGTTCCTTCAGTTTCGCAAAGACGAACTCGTCGATCTTGCCCTTGGGCTTCGGTTCTTCCGCGGTCTCGAAAGGGTTGTCCTGCCCCGTCGGAGTCTCGTGAACGGAGAAGTCGGTCGGTTCCGAGTCAGGCATCAGCGGGGCCTTGCTCACCCGCACCACAAACGTCTGCTCGGCGCTCCGGTTGGCAGCACTGGCCGTGACGGTAAACCGATAGTCGCCCGGGGGATGGATTTCGCCTGTGGGCCAGGAGACAACCCCTCGCCGGGCGTCGATGGTGGCATCGGTCGGGGCGTCGGCGAGTTTGTAGGAAAGTCCTCCCGCCTGCTTACCCAGGCTGGTGGGAATTTCCAGAAACAGTGTCTGCCCCTGGATAATCTCCTGATCGGCAACCGGCAGAATCGTCAAGGATTGGGCGTTCCGTCCCAGCATCCACCAGCCGATACCGCCCAACCCCAGAAGCAGTCCCCCAAACGCCCCGGCAACGACCCATGCCACGTAAGGGGACCGTTTGCGGGCATACCGCGAATATCTCGGAGTCGTCTGGTTGACGTTCACCGAGATGACGGGCGGCTCTGGATCTTTGGGGGCGGGAACCATCCGGGCCTCTCTCTGCAACTATTGAGCCTTGCATATTCAATGAACGGAGGGCTGACAACGGAAGCCCGGATTCTTCGGAAAACCGCCCGACTAACCGTTCATTCAATACGCAAACATCAATAAAACCGCTCCCCGTCCTCACGAGCGTGTCCGAATCTGGACCATAGACTCCATTCTACACCATACCCCCTATGGGTGTCTACCGGTTTTTTGCCGTGGACAGCCCCCCCTTGCTCCCTTGGCGGGGCGGCAAGTCTGCGAAGATACTGCAAACGAGCGAAGAATTCCCTCAACCGTCATTCCCGCGAAGGCGTGCAACCGTCTTCACAATCTGGCCTCGACCCACAACTCGGATTCCCCGTCCGTAGTGAAGAGTTTCCGGCATCGTTGCTTGAGAGTTCCTATCAGATCTTCGTCCGGAACGGGGTCCTGGGTTCCATAGACTTTGCTCTGAGTCGACACCAGGACGGTTGCCTGGTCTCTACGGCCTTCCGGAAGCAGTCGGTCCAACAAGTCTTCCGGCGTGCCGTTATGGCTGCCGTGGTGCGACACCTTGAGGAAGTCGATCGGCTCCAATGCGTCGCTGCACTTGTCGGCCATGACGTCCCAGCTCTCCAACTCGGCGTCCCCTGGGAACAACAACCGCTTGCCGCAGACTTCCATCAGGAACACCAGCGACGTGTTGTTTGCCGCGCGATCCAACGCCCGAATCGACTCGACCCCACCGTTCTGAATCGACGATCGCAGCAACCGCCAGTCGCGGTCGGAAAGATTCACCGGACCGCCCGCTTCACACGGCACGTCGGGGAACAGCCACTGGTCCTGGGGATCGGGGGTGCTGTCTTCGTCCGACGCGGCAAGCCGGCGGGACATGGCGGCCAGGTCGTGGCCGTGGCTGCCGTAGTAGACGCTCATGTCCCGCTCGGGTGCGAGAATCGTGATCTTGACGTCGTCGGAGAACGGCTTGTGGCGAACCGAATTGCCGCGGCGCAAGTACAGAACGTGATTCGCACTGCCGGGCAGGCCGCGAACATAATCGATGCGGTCGGCGTTGCTCAGGTTGTTGCGCAGCAATGTGGCGAACGAAGGGGCCAGCGCAACGTGGTCGCCGGCCGCTCGCCGATAGAAGGCCCCGGCCAACTCGCGAATCTGCCGAAGGGCCTCGGCGTTGGGGTAGTCGTCATAGTAGTCGGGGTGACTGGGCAGGCTCATCCAGACGTAGTCCACCTCGAACCTGTTGAACATCGTCTTCTGCGAATAGAACCCTTCCATGTGGTCCAGATGCTCGTGGGTCATCACGAGGACGTCCAGGTGCCCGCCGGTCTCGTCGTAGATGTTCTGCACGATGCTCGGGAAGGCCGTGTTCTTCTGGCCGGGCGCGTTGCCGAAATCGATCAGCATGTTCCGCGTCGCATCGCCGTCGGGGAACGTTACCAGAATGCAATCCCCGAAACCGACGTTGTACGATCGGATCCTGATTCCCGCGTCAGCCATTTTCGACCTCCTCGCCGTTGTCCTTGTGGAAGTGCCGCATGGCGGCCTGTTTCGACAGCGAGACTCGGCCGTTCTCGATCGTCGCCGTGAACTTCCTTGCTCCTGCCGCCGCTCCCAGCCCCCGTTCTCCGTCGTCGATCGCCAGATAGCCTTCGCGTACCAGGTACCTGGCGTACTGGAACAAGTCCTCTCGCCGCGCGTCGTCGTCTTGCTTCACCGTGTAGTGCAGCAGGTTCCCTTCGCGATTGAACACCAGCGTGCCCCCGCACCAGAGCGGCAGGAAGCCGTTGCGCAGCGGGCCGAAGTCGCGGCCGGTCAGCTTGATCTCGCTGGCCCACACGAACTCGATGATGATCTCCTGCGGAACGCGGTAATCGTCCGAAGAAATCTTCTTAGTGCGGTAAAGATTGATCACCCGGAAATCCGCGGTCGGCGAAAGCCCCAACACGCCCCGGTTCGAATCGATAAAGTCGTAGGCGTCCGTCGTCGATGCGGCGAGGTTGTCGATGTCGAGGTTCCGAAGGTCGCTGTTGTGAATCGCAGGTTTCGGGTCCAATTCCCCCGATTCCCGAATGATCTTGCGCCCCTTGGCCACGCCGGCCCACATGTTGCGGTACTCCTCCGCATCGATGGGGTAAGCCATCTTGTCGGCCCGAAACACTGCTTGGGCGTAGTCGAAGTATCGCACGTCGACCGGAGGGCAGTAATCCACGGCTCGCAGCATCATGCGGCGAACCACGCGCGCGGCGTTGTAGAGCGCCGCCACCCGATCGTTGCCCTTTCGAGAGTCTTTCTGCTCGATCAAATGCGTGTAGACATTCTCCAACAGGTCGTAATACGCTCCCGTCATGACTTCCGAATAGTCGTGCTCTTCGTACACGCCGACCAGGTCGTCCATGGTCTTGTTGTTCTGGGCGGTCCGCAGGTAGGCGTCGGCGATCGATCCATACTCGGCGGCCAACCCTTGCCCGAACTGCTGGCCGATGTTGGCAATCAAACTCGTGGTCGACAGAACCTGGTCCTGGCGTCCGGCAACTTCCACGATGACCTTCCGATGGTCCAGTGCGGCAGTCAACGCGATGGCGTCGCCAAAGTACTCGTGAAATCCGCCGGTGGCGGCCGACGTCACCTCGTTGTAATAGGGCTTGAGCCCGTCCAGGACGGCATGGCCTAACTCATGGGTGACAATGTCGTGAGACAGGCAAGTGAAGACCGGTCTTCCGGAGCACCGGCCTTCGAAGTAGAAGAAATGGAGCGCCCCGGTTCCGCGATCGTAGTAGGCGTTCTCCCAGTAACCGGCATGGGGCAGCACCTTCAAACGTCCCCACTCGAACGCCCAGGGAATCCGCCGCCCGAGCACGTCGGGGTTCTCCAACAAGGCGAGGGTCTTGTGGATGATCGCCCAGGCGTTGACCTGGTGGAAGTGGAAGTCCCTTTCCAACGGCCGTCGGCCCGTCTTGAACCGGGTCTTGTCGTGGTGCAATTCGGCGCCCTTGAACACTCGGTCCAGGGCACCGTTGTAGTCGATCACCGCGATCCGCGACGAGGTCGGCCCGGTGCCGATGCAGGCTTCGTCCTTGATCTCGACGAAGTCGCGTCCCAGCGTGGGAATCTCCTCCTCGACGAGCGGATCCTTGAGAATGATCTCCGCACGAATCGTCTTGACGGCCTGATTCTTCTTGTACACTTCGAATGCGGACACCGTCACGCCCCCCAACCAGGGCCGCCGAGACTCCGGCGGCGGACCAAGTGCCTTCACCCTGACACGCACGTATCATAGCCCCGATGCCCCGTGCAGGCAAGGAACGGCGAATCGACAAGTGTCGTTGTTCGCTCCGCGAACAAACGGCTTTTCGCGGAGCGATCAGCGACGATCCGCGACATCGGTTTCCTGCCCGGTCCCACGCAGTGCAAACGAGGATCTTGGGGAACCTGGCGGAGGGGGTGCGCTATCAAGCAGTATCATACCCGACAAAGAACCAGCTTTCGCCCGGCATGCGAACACGTGGACGAACGTACATCAGATTTCCCATTTCAGGACCGTACCCGGTTCATGATTTTCAACGTATCGTTTCCCACAGCCCGGCGGGTTAAATAGTAGAAGAGAATCGGCTGGAATCTGGGCAGGAGATCCTGGTTGCCAATATACGCGGAACGAGCTCACGGCAGGTGAGCAAAATCGTTCTTTCGGGTTCCCTGCGCATCAGGTTTAAAGCCTTGTGAAGACACAAGATACGACAACTCTGTCGCGTCGGCGATTCCTTCAGAGGACGGGGGTATTGTACGCTGCTTCTGCTGTAGCGGGGGGATCAGGGATCGTTCTTGGTCAGGAGGAGAACTCGGGCCCGATTGACTGCGGACCCCCACCCAAGGCTAAGCCCCAGAGTCGTACGGGGGGCGAAGGATTTGCGCCCTTGCCCCTTCCGGTTACCCCTCTGCGGAGGAGTGAGAAGAAACGGCCGCCCAGCCCGCCGGCCTTGATTGGCAAGGTAGCGCTCGGTGCCCCCAAGTGGATCACGCGCGACGGCAAGCGGACGATGTATCGCGACTGGATGACCGACCCGGCGGACATCGATACGTTGCTCAAATGGACCAACCAGAAGCTTGGCATCAACTACCGATCGATCGAGACGGACCTTGCCAAGTTTTCCTACGATCCGCTGGAGTTGCCGGCGCTGCTGATAGCGGGCCACAACCACTTTGAATTTGCCGATGAGATCCGCGAAGCCTTGGCTCGCTACGTGGCCGATGGCGGCCTGATTCTGGGCGACGCCTGCTGCGGCTGGAACGATTTCACCGAGAGCTTTCGCCGCGAAATGGACCTGATCTTCCCGGGCCGCCCGCTGCGGAAGATGCTCCCCGAGGAACCCGTTTTCTCCTCCTACTACAAATTGAATTCGTTTACGTACAAGAAGGGCGACGGTTCCGAGTCGACCGAAGCGCCGTGCTTGGAATCGATTGACTTCGGATGCCGCAGCGGCGTGATTTTCTCGCCCTGCGACTTGACTTGCGGTTGGGACGGTCACGAGCATCCCCGCGGGACGCGCGTCGTGATCGACCAGGCTCGGCAGGTTGGCGCGAACCTGGTGACCTACCTGCTCGGGACGTTTCAGCTTGGACGTTTCCTGAGTACGACGAAACGTTATCACGAGCAGGAGGCCCCCAGCCGCGACGATTTCGTATTCGCCCAGCTCAAGCATGAAGGCGATTGGGATCCCGATCCGTCGGCCGTGCACAACCTGCTCAAACACGCCCGCGACAACTCGACGCTGGAAGTCAAGTTCAAGCGTCAGGAGGTGGAACTGACCGATCCGCAGGCGGCCACCTACCCGATCCTTTACATGACCGGACACCACGAATTCTACTGGAACGATGAAGAAGTCGCCCATTTGCGACGCTACCTGACGGCCGGTGGAATGCTGGTGGCAGACGCCTGTTGCGGCCGGGTCGCCTTCGACGCCGCCTTCCGCCGCGAGATCGCCAAAGTGCTCCCCGATAGCCGCCTCGATCGCCTCCCCGGCGACCATCCCTTGTATCATTGCCACAACGACATCAACCAGGTGGAATACACGCCGCGGGTCCGCGAGGACTACGGCCCCTTCGACACGCCCGAGTTGGAGGGCGTCGCCATCGACGGCCGGTTGGCCGTGATCTACAGCAAGTTCGACCTGGGCAACGGCTGGGAACAATTTCCCCACGCCTATAGCTACGGTCTGAAAGACGAAGACGCGCTGAATATCGGAACGAACATCCTCGTTTGTGCAGTAACCCACTAGCGAAAAAGGGGTCAGGACTCATTTGTGCAAAGCACCCGGAGGGCCGCTGGCGGCAAATGAGTCCTGACCCCTTTTCGCGGCCTGATTGACAACCGACGCTTTCGAATCGCATCCCTGGTCCCTCCTTTTTGTCACCCCCTCCTCACGAAAATGAGAACAGCCGGGGATGCGATTCGGGAGCGTCTCTTCTTTCTTGAGACGACCTTCTCCGTCTCGTTTTCCCGAATCTGTGGCCAGCAGAGCCAATATTTCCGAATCCGGCACGAATACTGATCGAATCGGTGCCGATTTGCCTGCGATTGCCACAGCACGACAGGGGAGGATGCGTTATGGAATGGTTCAGTTTTGTCTCCGGCCTGGAACCCGATCAACTCGCCCTGATGATCCCCGTGGTGGCCATCGTCTGCGTGTTTCTGGTGGGGGGGATCCTTGGTCTGACCAAGCTGGTTTTCCGGCACCGGGAGCGGATGGCCATGATCGAAAGGGGAATGCATCCGGATCTGGTGGAGCCGGAAGAAGAGGATCGGACGGCCGGTTAAGATCCCCGCAAATCCTATCCGTGCCCATCCGTGTGATCCGTGGTCTCCCCGAATCCAGGCCCGCATCACTCGCTCACCGCTCGACCTGCAAGCCGCCCGCTGGTAAGGGCCCAGGCAATGTGGAGCCCGTGGCCCCAAAGCTACTTGAAATTCCAGGTGTGAATCGGTTTGGCGGGCTGTTGGGAGTCCATCGAAACGCTTTCCAACTCGACCGTCTTCGCCTCGGCTGGAAAGTAGATGCGGATGTGCTGGAGAACGCCGGTAACCGGCAGGTCGATCGATACGCGTTGCCACTGATCGCCGCCGGCGAAGGGTACCTCGACGACTTGCCCTTCGGCGGGAAATGTCTCCTGCGCGGCGGATCGCCACTGGAAGGCGAACCGGCCGCTCTTTTCGCAGCGAACCTGGAGTTGAAGGGTCGCGGGGCCGCTGTGGCCGAGCCGAGCCAGGTTCGTCATGGCCAGGAAGGCACGAGGACCCTCGGGCAGGATTCTCAGGCCGGCCTCGGTTCCCTCCACCTGGCAGACCTTGGGAACCCAATTCTGCAGCCGAGCGCCTTGCGGATCGTAAGCCGGGTTGGGCTTCGGCGGCGCGACGGCCACCTCCGCCAGGAACCGATCAAGTTGAGCGGAAAGGCGTTTCAGGATCTCGGGGCGTTCCTTCACCAGGTTCGTCGTCTCGCCGAGATCGTCCCGAAGGTTGTAGAGTTCATACTCCGACGGGAATTCCGGCGAAGTGTGGAACCAGCGAATCAGTTTCCAGTCGCCGCTGCGAACGCTCACTCCGCCAGGTTTCGTGGGACCGCCGTGGGGGAAGTAGTTGAAGAGGTACTCCCGGTCGAGGTCTCCCTTCTGCTTCAACAGTGGAACCAGACTCAGGCCGTCGTGTTTCTGCGCCTCGGGACGAGGGACTCCGGCCATCTCGATCATCGTCGGATAGAAGTCGATGCTCATGACCGGCGTGCCGCACGTCGTCTTCGGCTCGACCACGCCGGGCCAGACGACGATCAACGGAACGCGGACACCGCCTTCATAGAGCCAGCTCTTGCCCAATTTCAGCGGAGCGTTGTTGGTCGGCGGCAGATGGTCGGCCCACTTGTGGTAGTCCTGGACCTTCTCGTACTGCGGATGGCCGGGCTTGACGTTGGATCGTTTGTCGTCCGGCAGGTTGCTGTGGACGTTGCCGCCGTTGTCGCCGGAAAAGATGATGATCGTCTTCTCCGTGAGCCCCAACTCGTCCAGCTTGGCGACGACCCTGCCCAGGCTCTCGTCGACGCTCTTGAGCATCGAAGCCATGATTGGGTTGCCCTGCTTGCCGCGAGGGTCCTTCTTGTCGACAAACGTGCGGGTGATTTCCTCCTTGTGCCCCCAGGGGCCGTGAACGCCGTATTGCCACATGTGCATCAGGAACGGGCGCTCCCGATTCGCCTCGATGAACCGGACGGCCTCGTCGGTCAGGCGGTCGGTGATGTACTCCCCCTCCGGCCCGCCGGTGACGTTGCCCGCCTTGAACCCGTAGGGCGAGTGGTAGCTCGGGGGACCCGGATCGGGCGCCCCGTGAAACTTGACGTCGAACCCCTGCTGGTCCGGCCAGTGCCGCGGTTCGAGCCCCAGGTGCCATTTGCCAAAGTGTCCCGTACGGTAGCCGGCGGCCTTGAAGGCTTCGGCCACCGTCACCTCCTCCAGGGGCAGGAAGTTGCCGCTGATGGGGAGGATCCACTTCTCGTCCGGGCGGACGCTGGGCGGATAGGGCAACGCTCCTTCAGGCCGGGGCGGCTGATGCCCGGAGGCGGTTGTGATGCCGACTCGAGCGGGATACTTCCCGGTCACAATGCTCGCCCGGGTGGGGCTGCAGAGCGGATTGGCCGAGTAGGCGTCGGTGAACCGCATCCCGCGAGCGGCCAGCCGGTCGATATTCGGCGTTTCGTAGTACTGGCTCCCGTAGACGCCGCTGTCCATCCAGCCCATGTCGTCGACGAGGAAGAGGATGACATTGGGACGATCGACCGCGAGACACTCGCCTGTGCCAAACCCTGCAATCGTCAGCAGAATCACCGCAATGATGGAAGGAACAACCGTACGCGCAGGGGAACACATCTTCAGACTCCTGGGATCAGGCCGACACGGACAGTTGGAGTCCAGGCTTCAGCCTGCTGAACCGACAGTGACGTGCGATCTACGAACAGGCTGAAGCCTGGACATCACGGCCGCTTCGTCACTTGATCGGAAACAGCTTGAGGATCTCTTCCTTCGAGGGCCTGCGACCGTATTCGCAGATCTCGAAGGCCTCGGCATACTTCACCTGCTTGCCGGCCTCTTCGCCGTAAAGCTCGATGAGTTTGGCTCGACAATCGTCGGCAACCGACGCGGCACGGCGTTTGAAGCCCTCTTTCACTTGCTCACGTTTGGCCTCGCGCTGTTCCGGCGTCTTGGGCGACGTGTCGGCCGAACCGGTGGCGCCCCCCTCGACGAACTGCGATTCGAGCAAAGCCAGCGCTTCGACCTTCTTGTCGATCACCCGATCGATCGAAACGACGATGTCGGCCTGGAAAGGATTGGGTTTCTGGAACCGGTCGTACGAGTAGAGGAAGATCGGGTTTTTGTTGAGCGGCGCCACGTCGGGGCAGAAGAAAGGCACGGCAACCATGTAGGCCGAGTCCTGCATGAGCACGCCCGTGTAACGATGGTCGGGGTGGTAGTCGTTGGGGCGGTGCCCGATGACAATGTCGGCCTCCCACTCGCGAATGAGCCGCGTGAAGATCTTGCGGTTCTCGAGGGTGGGCATGAGTTCGCCGTCGTGGATGTCGAGAACCTCCGACGTCACGCCGAGGACGCCCGCTGCCGCCTGGACCTCGGCATTGCGCCGGTTGGCCAGCGCCCCGCCGGCCATTCCCCAATGCCCGATGTCGCCGTTGGTGGTCGAAACAAACTTGACGAAGTCGCCCCGCTCGGCCCAGAGAATCCCCACCCCGCCGCAACGGATCTCGCAGTCGTCGGGGTGCGCCCCGAAAACGATGACGCGCAGGTGATCGGCCTCCTGGCCGTTGGCAACGCTCCAGGCAAGTCCGCAGATGACGGTGAAGGCGGCCATTTGGCCGGCAAGTAATCCGAGCTTTCTCATGTGTGGGGCCTCCCAAGGTGAGACAATCTGGGCGTGGAACATCGCATCCTCTCGCCCGGCGGCACGAAACCACGGGCAAAAGACATCTCGAAGAAGATCGTAGCACCGCCTGAAAGCAGAAGCTAGTGTCCGGGTTCACAATTCGTCGTCCCCCCAGCCCTGCTCGCCGATCAGCGGCACGAATCGGCAGGCCGTCAGGCCGGTGGTCAGGTAGCGATCGTCCTTGCGGCGTACGACGTGGAGACGCTGGCAATCGGCTCCCCCCACGGGCATGGCCAGCAGGCCGCCGTCGGCCAGTTGTTCGAGCAGGGCTGGGGGGACCCGTTCGGCGCCGGCGGTGACGAGAATCCGATCATAGGGGGAGGCCGGCGGATGGCCCAGAGTACCGTCACCCACCAGCACCGTCACATTCGCATACCCCAACGATCGGAGCACATCCGCCGCGCGGCTCGATAGTTCCGGGATGCGTTCAATCGTGACGACTTCCCGAACGATCTCGGCCAGCACCGCCGTTTGGTATCCGCTCCCCGTGCCGATCTCCAGCACACGCTCCGAACCTGCCAGTTCGAGGGCCTCGGTCATCAGGGCCACCATATAGGGTTGGCTGATGGTCTGACCGGAGCCGATCGCCATGGCGTTGTCGGCGTAGGCTTCGTGCTGCATCTCTTCCAGCACGAACCTCTCACGCGGCACTTGCGCCATCGCCTGCAACGTCAGCCGGTCCCGAATGCCGCGTCCGCGCAGATCCACTCGCAGCATTCGCTGTTTGGCGACCAGCAGTTCGGCAGAAGTGACGACCTCGTTCCGCATCGATCTCTCGCATAGTAGATTCTTCTCGTCCGCCTACCTGATCATACCGTCGTCCCGGATGCCCGAAAACCGGGCAAGGACGGGCCGTGGCCAGGGGAACTGCAAATTAGCTGGCACGCTCCGCCGTGCCGTCCGCCAAGCAAAGTAGCAGGCACGCTCCGCCGTGCCGTCCGCAGAACTGCCGGAAACCCCGATCTCCCGCCAGCGGCGCTCGGAGAGTGCCTGCTACTTTGCATGCCACAAGAGGACTGTGCAGTTCTCCTGAGGCCGTGGCCGCGAGCCTGGAATCTGCCCGGCGTGCCCGCTAGAATCGGTAGGCCAGATCCCCTTCATGCCACTCCCCGATTGCCCCTTCCTGCCCGGCCCACGGAGACCCCCGCGATGAGAATGGTGTTGCCCTTCGCCCTCTTTCTGTTGAGCGCCTTGCCGCTACGTGCCGAGAATTGGCCCCACTGGCGCGGTCCCCAATTCAATGGCTCGACGACGGAGACGAACCTGCCCACCGAGTGGAGCCGAACGGAAGGGATCGTGTGGAAGGCGAAATTGGACGGAGCGGCCGCCTCGACCCCCATCGTCTGGGAGGATCGCGTCTTTCTCTCCGGGCTCGATGCCGAAAACGACACGCTCCAGGTCATGTGCTTCGCGCGGGGCGACGGAAAGCTGCTCTGGAAACACGACCTTGCCAAAGGGACTTACCAGGACGACCGCAGCAACTTTGCAGCACCCTCTCCGGTAACCGACGGCAAGTCGGTCTATTTCTTCTTCAGCAACGGCGACCTCATCGGTTACGACCTCGACGGCCGTCGCAAATGGGCCCGCAATATCCAGGAAGACTACGGCACCTTTGCATTCAACTGGACATTCGCCGCCAGCCCGACGCTGTTTGACGGCAAGCTCTATATCCAGGTCCTTCAGCGAGACGTTCCCGTTCGCGGACGCGGCTTCACCGATCGCGAAAACGAATCCTACCTTCTCGCAATCGATCCCGAGACCGGCGACACACTTTGGCGTCACATCCGTCCGAGCAATGCGGTGGCGGAATCCCGCGAGGCCTTCAGCACGCCGATTCCTCTGACCGGTGCGGGCAGAAACGAATTGCTTCTGTCGGGTGGCGACGCCCTCACCGGACACGATCCGGCAACCGGCAAGGAACTCTGGCGTTGGGACAACCTGAATCCGGTCAAGATCTCCCATTGGCGATTGGTGCCTTCACCCGTCGCCGGCGGCGGCGTGGCCCTCATCTGCGGTCCGAAGAAGAGCCCCGTGTTTGCCGTGAAGTGCGGTCTTTCGGGGCAACTCAACGACAACGACCTGGCATGGTCGAGCGAGGGAGTCGGCGACGTCTCCTCCGATGTCCCGACCCCCGCCTGCTACGACGGCGACTTCTTCATCCTCAACGACCTGCGACGCGTCCTCTCCCGAGTGGCCGCGGCGACCGGCGAGGTGAAGTGGACCGTCGAGACCCCCGGCGGGGCGAAATACGAGGCCTCGCCCCTGGCCGCGGACGGCAAGATTTACCTGGTCAACTTCCAGGGCGAAGTGAGTGTGATCGATGCCAGGACCGGCGACCTGATCAACACGATCGAAATGGACGATCCCCAAGGGCGAGAAGTCGTCCGATCGTCGGTTGCCGCTGCCCATGGCCAACTCTTCATTCGCACGACGCGCGAGTTGTATTGCGTGAGCAAGTGAGTCCGGAGACCCGAACCATGAGATATCTCCACGTTCTCCTCGGCGCGGCACTGCTGGCTCCTCTGGCAGATCTGCAGGGTGCGGAATCCAGGCCCGACATCGTGTTTATCATGGCCGATGATCTGGGCTGGGCCGACGTGGCCTTTCACGGCGGAAACGCGCCCACGCCGAATCTCGACCGCCTGGCCCGCGAAGGCCTGGAATTGGGCCAGCACTACGTGGCTCCTGTATGCAGCCCCACCCGGACCGGGCTGATGACGGGCCGCTGCTGGAGCCGCTTCGGCGTCAACACTCCGCAAAACGGACTGGCCCTGCCGGCCGACACGATCACGGTGGCCCGGGCATTGAAGAGCGTCGGCTACGACACCTGCCTCACCGGCAAGTGGCACCTCGGATCGCTCCCCGAATGGGGGCCGAACCACTACGGCTTTGATCATTCTTACGGTTCGCTGGCCGGCGGCGTGAGCCCGTGGAATCACCGCTACAAACAGGGCCCCTATACCTACACATGGCACCGCAACGAAACGCTGGTCGACGAACCCGGACACGTGACCGACCTGATCACGGCCGAAGCCGTCAATTGGATCGAATCTCGCGGTGCCAATTCGTTTTTCCTTTACGTCCCCTTCACCGCCGTTCATCTGCCCGTCAAGGAACCCGAAGAGTGGCTGGCTCGCGTGCCCGACTCGATCGAGGGCGACGTTCCGCGGCACTACGCCGCCTGCATCATGCACCTCGACGACTCGGTAAGGAAGATCGTCGCCGCCCTGGAGAAGAAGGGACGCCGCAGGAATACGCTCCTTGTATTCACCAGCGACAACGGCGGCAGCACGGCCGAGAACAACGACCTGAAGTATCCCGACGACAACTGCCCCAACGGCAAGCTACCCGGCAACAACCTGCCCTTGCGAGGCCAGAAAGGCACGCTCTATGAAGGTGGCATCCGTGTTCCCACCATCGTCTCCTGGCCGGACGGGGCCAAACCGGGCAAGGTCGAATGCCCCGTGCAGATCACCGACTGGATGCCCACCTTCTGCACCCTCGCCGGTTACCAGGCCGAAACCGATTTGCGCTGGGACGGCTCGGACATCACCCGATTATTGACGGAGCACGTGCCGCTCCCGCAACGTCCCCTCTATTCCGTCGGCACCCGGTGGGACGCCCGCACGTTGCGGCTGGGCGACTGGAAGCTCATCGTCTCCGGAGAAAAAGGGAAACAGAAGATCGAACTGTTCGATATCGCTGAGGATCCCTCCGAATCGGAGAACCTGGCCGAACAGCAACCCGAACGGGTAAAGCAACTGCTCGCACAAATCGACAAGATGGCCGATCGCGATCGCGACGCCGTGGTCAAGAAATGAGCGATTTCCTGCCGGACGCAGGTGTGGCAGATCGGATTTCCGACGAGTCAACCGGAACGTGGCCGGCAAGCTGTTCGACCTGAACTATCGTAGCTTGCTTCGTTTCGTGACGCGACATCCGGTCTTGATCGATCGACATAGTAGCCCGTAACGACGCGAGTTTGCTATCCTGGCAACCGACAATACGGCCCTGAATGAAACCGTCCTCACGCCCGCAGAATATGGGCAAGAACAAACCCGGGACGGCCGACCTGCAACAATTAGTATGGGTCGCGGGATGGGGCGTCGAGTTGTTTGACGAGGGTGTTGACGTCGATTTTGTCGACGGGGAGGTTGTCTTTGGCGGCCATGGCGGCCGCGGCACCGGCGGCGTGTCCGAGTTGGATCATGGTACGTTGGAGCCGGCAGCTCGAGGCGGCGATCTTGCTGAACCCGGCGCCGCGACAGGCGACCAGGAGATTCTGCCAGGGTCCGGCAGGGATCAGGCAGCGGTAGGGGATGCCGTAGGCCGTCTTGACTTCGACGAGATGTCCGCCGGCGCCGTGGACGTCGCAAGGATGGTCGGCGACGGCGATGAAGTCGGTGTGTTTCTGGCCGGGCAGGCCCGCGACGAGATCGTGCTCGTTGAGCACATATCTGGTAACGACTCGATAGCTTTCGCGAATGCCGAGCATGGGGGCAATTTCCTCCAGTTCGTAGCCCTGGAATTCGGGCATCTGCTGGAGCCAGTGCCAGTGGGCGTGAACCATCTGCTCGCTACGGCGCAGGCATTCGTCGTAGCCGAAGTCGATCAGGGCACGGCCCGGAAGGAGCGGCAAAGTATTGACGGCCTGAAGTCCGTCTTTCCAGCCGGTGACGAAGGCGCATTTGGGAAAGCGCACCTCCTCACTCGGAGCGGGCTCGAGACGTGGAGCATCGCTGGGGCGGATCAGGTAGCAGCGTGAGATGGCATTCAGTTGCAGGAGGCCTTTCTCGGGAGCGGAGGGCTCGTTGAACCGGCTTCGAGGATCGGCGCCGAGCATGACGTCACAGCCGAGGGCGCGGCACAACCACACGCAGCCGGTGGAATCCACGAACACCTTGGCGCGGACGCGGAGAACGGTGCCGCCGGCCGTCTGGGCGAGGATCGAATCGACTCGGCTTCCGTCCGGATTGGTATCGGCCTGGAAGAAGGTGGTGCGATCGAGAAGGGCGACGTTACCGGTCTCGTCGAGCATGTCGCGAGCGACGCGATCGAAGATTTCGGGTTTGTAGGGAATACGGCGGAACTCCGAGCTGGGGATCCCCGATCTGCGAAGGGTTGCTTCGTAGGGGATTCCATCGGTGACGAGGCTGTATCCCATCGGGGCCTTGGTCTCGACCGGGTAACCTCTTGCCACGCCGACGCCGCCGGCGGCCTGCATGCGGTCGAAGATCTCCTTGGCGAGCGAGCAGCCGGGGCCGGGTTCCCAGTTGGCCACGTAGGCGTTGGTCCCGGTTCCGCCGAGGCGGGCCTGGCGTTCGATGAGGACGACGTGGGCTCCCCGTCGTGCGGCGGCGAGGGCCGCGGCGATTCCGCCGCTTCCGGCTCCGACGACGCATACGTCGGTTTCGATTTCCTTGGTGACCGGGCCTTGGGGATGGGGCGATGTGAGGATGTTCCAGGAATCGTCCAGCGGTGCGGCCGGGTCCTTCAAATTGTGCTTTTCGGTCAGGTAGGCGGTGACCTGCTTCAGTTCTTCGTGGTCAAGGGCTCGGTTGTAGACGAGAATCTCCGAGATCGTGCCTTTCCAGAAGAGAGGGTTTCGACCCGGAATGACCAGGCCGCCGATCCAGGCCCCGGAGTCGGCCAGGGGCGAAGCGAACCGGCTGGTGGTTCCCGGTTCGACCTCTGCCCCGAAGAGGACCTCGGTTTGCCCGGCCTCGGCATCCTTGCGGAACAGGATTCCTCCAAAGATGGTCTTGGCGCCGAGGATACAGCGGGTTGAGGCGGTCAAGGTTCTGGATTGCGTATCACGGAGGACGAAGCGGGTATTGGTGTTCTCATCGACGTCGAGTTGGATCAGGGGCACGGCCGCATTTCGGATGGAGAGCAGGCCGACGGAGGGCGCCGCGTCGGCTTGCCCCACGGCCAGAATGGTGAACTCGCGGGTTTCGGCCGGCAGGATTCTCGTGTCGATCCTCAGCAGCGATTCGTTGGTGAAGCAGAGAGCGGGATGTTCTGTGTCGACGGTGGGCTCGGCGAAACGGTCGGGCGCCTTGGCGACGTGTTGCCACGGACTGAGGTCGTGCCAGGCGACAACGCGTCCGTCGCGCTGGTCGACGCCCTGGCCGGCATCGAGCCGGAGGGCCAGACCTTCATGGGGAGGGTTCTCGGCTCCGTGGGTAGCCGTACCTAGAGCGAAGACGGCGGCGACGAGGGCAAGTCGGGCCAGGGGCGGTAGGGAGTTGGGCGGTCGAGTGTTCATGGTGGGGGGCTGTGGCAAGCGAGCTGTGAGAGAGTTTCACGCGAAGGCGCCAAGAGAGTGCCGGCGGTTCTTGGGGTCGGCTCAGGAGAGCCTGGCCGCCAAATAGCGCAACCGCAAAAAGCACAGGCCAAGGCAAAAAACCGTCCATTCCCGTGAAGAACGGGACCAATCGGCGCATCCGGTCGCTCCTTAACTTGGTGACCATGCCGTTGTAGTCCACGCCGACACCCGCCGCAAGCGGATTAAGACTGGAAGAGCGAGCCGCTTAGCGCTCAAGCTGATTCCGGGCAGCTACTCGACGGTGGAAAAGGCCGGTTTCCAGCGAGAGTTGAGGCTGGAGCTTGGCCAGACGCCCCGGAATGCCCATGCTCGTTTGCAGGACAGTGAGCACGTAGACGCTCTCGCCCTGAATGTCACAAACGAGAACGTGCTTCTCGACTCGATGGAATCGAAGAGAATCAACGAAGTCGGGTTCTTCACGAAGCAGGTCCGACTGCTCGACGATGCGATCCAAGGCGGCCTCGATCTTGTCAACGTACTTCTGGGAAACCTCGTTGCCCCATTGCTCAGCCGAGTAGCCCTCAATGGCGCGAATATCCTGCAGGGCTCGCTCGGTGAGCAGCACGCGACACGGTGGAGATCCCTTCTTGCCGCGGCTCATTACTCGGCCCGATTCAGAAGCGACCGCAAGCTGCCTCGAAACTCGCTGGTACGCCCCTTCAGAACATCCTCATAACCTTCGAGGATTGCCTCCCGGATCTGTGCGGCCTCCAACTCCTCCTTCTTCTGTCGCAGAAGATCGCGCACAAACTCACTCGGCGTTGCATAGAGTGTTCCGTCGCCTGAGTTCCGATCGACGAACGCGCGAAGTTCATCGGTGAGAGAGAGGTTCAACGTGCTGCCCATGGCATCTCCTCATTCGAATCGCTTTCCCTCAGTGTATGGAGGCAATGGATATTTGTCAATATTTGCCATTGCGGCGCCGCGCCCCACGTCAGATCACAGTCCGCGTAAGGGAAGAGGGTACCCGAATCCCTCCAACAGAATCGCCGCGAAAAAGCCGCTCAGCCCTAACTGGCCCGGTCGGGATAGATGACCAGTTCCACCCGCCGGTTACGCTGTTTTCCGGCGGCTGTGGCATTGGTGAAAACCGGATGGTTGCCGCCGTGTCCGACGACGAACATCTGGTTGGGTTGCATCCGCGTCTGGCTTACCAACACCTCGTAGACCGCCATCGCCTGGGCGGTCGACAGTTGGATGTTGCTGCTGTACTGGTAAGTCCGTACCGGATCCGAATCGGTGTGCCCCTCCACGGCGATCTTCTGATTGGGGTAGGTCCGCAGAATCTCGGCGGCCACCGTGGTAATGATCCGGCCTGCGTTCGCCTGAAACTGATTCGTACCGTACTGGAAGAGTTGATCCGCCGGCAATTCGATGCGAATCACGTCGCCGTCGTGCCGCGTCTCCACGCCCTGCAGATTGATCTTGGGAAGCGTGGTCAGCAGGCTGTTGTTCGGCTTGATCACCACCCCCCGCTGACGCTGCAACGACGCCGTCAACGTCTCTGCCTGCTTGGCATACGAGTCCTTTTCACTCTGGATCTTGCTCAGTTGACTCGTCGTCGAGGCCAACTGGGTCTGCAGAAGCTGCGATCGGTCCTGCTCGACCTTGATCTGCTGCCGAAGTTGGGCCACCAGGGCCGTCAACTCCTGATGTTGCCGATCCAACGAAGCGGCATGGGCGTGCAGTTCCTGGTTCTGCCGCTGCATCGCAACCTGCTGCTGCTGCAACTGATCGACGTTCCCCTTCAGAACCGACGAACTGTTCGCGCAGCCGGCCGAAAAGACAGTCAAGACTGCCGTCAGGAGCAAGGCGACAGCGATGGTCGGTTGCCTGCGACCCATGGCAAATGCACTCTTCAAGGCGAAACGTTCCGTCCACCCCGCCGTCGGCGACTGGCCAACCAAGCGCGGAGAGACCGGGAATAAGGCGGGCGGATAGTAACAGGAGGCCCCCGTGAGAGCAAGAGCAACTGCCGCCCTTCTGGAGAGGGGTACTGGTCGCCTCGATCCACCCCCATGCAAAGAGAATGCTACCTTTTTACTGGACAACCCCAAGCGTCTGCCTGCCGAATGCGAGTGCTTCGAATACCCTCTGGCCCCCACAACCGCCGCAAATGCACGTTCTCCTTGTCGAAGACAGCCCGATCAACCGCCGCTTCATCGGTCTGGCCCTCTCCAAGGCCGGCATCGAGCTGACCTACGCCGAGAACGGGCGACTCGGCGTCGAGATTGCCGCCGCCGGACAGTTTGATGCCATCCTCATGGACATGCAGATGCCCGTCATGGACGGATTCGCGGCCACCGCTCGTCTGCGGCAACTCGGCCTCGCGACGCCCATCATCGCCCTTACCGGACACACCACAGAAGCCGATCGCGATCGGTGCCGTGACGCGGGATGCAGCACCCACCTGTCCAAACCCGTGGATGCCGCCCGGTTGATCGACACCCTCAACGACCTGGTCGCCACCGTAGCGCCGGCAGGTTCCGCCGCCGATTCCGACGACTTCAGCCCCGAACTCCGCCAGATCGCTCTCGACTATCTCGAGGTCCAACAGCAGCGTATCACCGAAATGGAAGAGTCGTTTGAGAGCGGCGATCTGAACCGGCTCGCCGAACTCGCCCACCGCGTGAAAGGCACCGCGGGAACGGTCGGCTTTCCCCAGTTCACTGCTCCGGCCGAACGCCTCGAGACGGCCGCCGCGTCGGGCGACCTGCAAGCGTGCCCCCGGATCCTTGGGCAAATCGCCGAGCTTCAAACCGAAGCCGAAGTCTCAGCCCTGGAGCCTGGATACTCTCCGTAGAACCGCCGCACATACAGCGTGCAACGCGGCGAATCATTCAGCGGTTCCCATCCCCAGCGTTTCATGATCCGGCCGTTCAAGCGTTTGTTGCTCACCTGGCAGACCAACGCGTCCGAGCCTTTGACGCGGGCGACGTCGTCCACGGCTCGCCGGGCCGCCACCACCGAGGCATAGCTCGTTCCCCCGTACGTCAACAGATACTTCACCGCCAGGTAGTTCGGTTGACGCCACGACTGATCGAAGTAGAGCAGACACCGATCGCGCCCACGCCGCCGGTGAATCCAGGCCGACAGAAACAGAACTTCAGGGATCGAAATCCATTTGGGCCAAGGCCGAAAGATCACCCGGCGAAACTCCCCGTCCACGGCCTCGATCACGCCGAACCGCCGCCGCCGGACGACCTCGGCCTCTGCATCGATGTCGGTGACTGTCTCGTAAAGCATGGCCTTCGATTTCGCCGTTCAGTCGGCAGACTGCAGCAGGATGGCTCGAAATAGTCCGACAACGATCCGCCAAACCCAGAGCATTGCCGACATTAATGCCAAGCCGACCGCAAACATAGGAGCGATCATCAGTCCCAGCCCAAACGGAGCCTCGGCCCACATCCACACGGCCTTCCACCACACCAGCACACAAGTGGCCGCCAAGCAAAGGAACGGGCCGTAAGGGATCTCCGGTTCCCGATGCAGGATCACGCTGAACACGCCTATTGCCAACCCGGCAAACGGCGCCAAAAAGAAAATGATCAGGCAGGCCTGCCATCCGAGGAAGGCACCGATCATGGCCATCAAGGTCACGTCGCCGAATCCCATCGCCTCCCGGTGCAAGACGGCCGAGGCGGTCAGGCGGACCGCCCAGATGATTCCCCCCCCAGCCGCCATGCCCACCAGCGACGTCAACAGCCCTTCCCATTGCTCTCCGCCAAACCACCACACGCCGGCCACTAGCAGCGTTCCCAGCACGCCCATCATGACCGCTCGATAGGTGGCCGGCTCGCGGCACAGTCTCGCCAGGGAAAGCTCCAAGGCCCGCCGCCAGCCGTGTCGGTCGTACCAGGTTCGCGGCATCAGCGCAAAGCACCAGCCCCACCAGCAACCCAGAGCGACTGCCAGCGACGACCATTGGGGGAACCCGTCGAGCCAGACGGGCCACGGGTTGGGGGACGTGAGCCGCAAGAAATCCCAGTCTGTCATTACCGGCCCCGCGGCCGCTCGCACCACGTCCGGAAGCAAGCCCCAGGGACACGCGACCGACAACACCAGCCCCACCAGCGTGCCCGGGACGGTGATCCCGTCCGGAATCGTCTTCTCGTCGGCGTCGATCAGCGATCCTGCCAACATGAGTGCCAGCAGAAACGTGTGGATGGCAACGTGCGCATAGAGGACCCATACAGGCGGGCCGACAACAACCGTGGGCTGAACCAGCCCCCGCTGCCCCACTTCCCACCAGCAGAGCGCCGCCAGACCCGCGGCCGTGACCACCTCCACCAGCATGGGGCGAATCCAGAAGCCGGCCCCGTGCAGCGACGCCTCCCGCCGCAATCCGAACCAGCCGACGATCGGAATCCGGTCGCTCCACTGCCGCGGCGGAGCGCCTTCAGGCGGCGCCGACCACGGACTGTACGACCGCTGGTGCCAGGCCAGACGATAGACGGCCAGATTCACCACGCTTCCAATGGCAGCACCCAGGATCGCGAGCGGGATATAGATAAGAGAATTCACGTACCCGCTCCGGATGTTCCATGGATGTCAACCAGGCCCAGAATCTCGTCGGCAAGAGCCTCGGGGGCTTTTCCTTCGGTGTCGACCTCCACATGGGCCGTTTCTCGATAGATCGGCTCTCTCACCGACATGACATGCATGATTTCGTCGAGGGGGCCCCGATCGGTCAGGTTCGGACGCCGCGTGGCGGTCGTCGCGTCGCCTGTCATCCGCGCATGGATGGTTTCCGGCGACGCCTGCAGCCAAACGACCGGGCCGCCCGCCCGCATTGCCTTCCGGCTCTCCTCCCGAAGGGGCGCGCCGCCTCCGGCCGCAATCACGAGCTTCGACCGGCCGGTCAGATCCGCGATCACCCGGGCTTCGGTCTCCCGAAATGCCGGCTCGCCGTCCTCGGCGAAAATCTCCGCGATCGTCTTGCCGGAAACGCGCTCGATCTCCACGTCCGCGTCGATCCAATCCCAACCGAGCCGCTCCGACAGCAATCGAGCAAGCGTCGTCTTTCCGGTCGCACGGTAGCCAATCAAGGTAAGGTTCATACGCAGCCAACGATGGAGTCTTGGATTACTCTCTCAAGGGATTCGTGTACCGCTGCTTGCTCGCAGAGGATGTCCGGGAATTGACCGTAGCCGAATTCGCCAGAATTTGGCCTTCTCGGTAGCTTGCCAAAGTCTGGCGACTTCGGCTACGACCGGAAAACCGCCTATTCACGGCCTCAATTCCCGGACAGCCTCTGCTCGCAAGCAGTGCCCCTTAGATTCTATTCAACCACACTGCCTGCGGGCAGGCAGCGGCGCACAACGCCTCATGCAACCTCTACGCCTTCGCCGCCGACGTCGCCCGCTTGATCACGTCGCGCATCAACTGGGCCGGACCCTCGCGACCCGTGAAATGCTCAAACTGGAGGCACGCCTGACGCACGAACATCTCCACGCCCGTCACCACCGTGCAGTTACGCTCCTTCGCGTCCTTCACCAGCAGCGTGTTCTCCGGATTGTAAACGGCGTCGAACACCACCATCGACGGCCGCAGATAGTGCTTGTCGAAAGGCGACACGTCCACGTTCGGATGCATCCCGATCGGCGTGCAATTGACGAGGATGTCGGCCGCCACGTTGTGACGCGAGTCCCATTCCGCCGAAAGACACTTCAGTCGCTGCGCCAACTCCGTCGCCCGTCCCGCATCGCCGTCGGCCAGGACCACCCGGGCGCCGCGCAACACCAGCCCGAACGCGATGGCCTTGCCCACCCCGCCCGCCCCCAACACAAGGGCCGTCTTTCCTTCAAACGGCTTTTCCTTGCCCACGGTCTCGGTGGCGATCTCCAGACTGTCCATGGCCGCCTGGTAGTCCGTGTTGTAGCCCCGTCGCCGCTCGCCCTCGAACACGACCGTGTTCGTCGCGCCGATCCCCTCGACCGCCTCGTCCTTGTCGGTGAGCAGGCCGAGCACCGCCTCCTTGTGCGGAATCGTCACGCTCAGCCCCTTGATCCCCAATTCCGACGCATCGTCGAAAAACTGCGCCAGGTGGTCGCCGGGGACGCGGATCGGAACGTACACCTTGTTCAACCGCTCCCGGGCGAACGCCGCGTTGTGAATCTGGGGACTCAGACTGTGCCCCACCGGATCGGCGATCACGCCGTACACGTCGGTCTCCGCGTTGATCTCGTCGTAGCGGTAGATCCTCGTCATCTGTTCGTAGCTGAGTTGCCCGGGGGCTAGGGCGCTCTCGTGGCTGAAGGCCGCATACGTCCACGGCGAGCCGAACCGACCCGCCAGAATCCGCGACATCGTCCCCATCTCGCCCATGCAGAAACCGACGGTCGGTAACTTCGCATCGCGAACCAATCGAAGAATGCGCAGATTGTCGTGAGGATTGTTGGCGTGCGTGCAGATCTTGATCACGTCCGGATCGCACTCCGACATCCGCTCCCAGATCGCCTGCACGTCTTCCGGGGTCTCCCGAAAATTGTGATAGCTGACGATTCGCTTCGTCTTGCCGAACCGCGGCACCTGCTTGGCGATGTCTTCCTCCAGGTCCACGTACTCCGCGCCTTCGACGATCGCCGTTCGCAACAGCGCCAGACGCTGATCCTCCGTCCCCGACCAGCGCCCTCCGTCCCGCTCGCGCCGGCAGGTGATCACTACCGGGCCGGTCCGCTTCGTCGTCAGCGCCTTGACGCTCGGCGTGCCGTTAATGTAGTCGATCCGCAGTTCGACCAGATCGATCCCCTCTTCGGCCAGGTGGTTCTGCTCCGCAACAACCTGCCGATGACGACCGCGAGCGACAACAACACAGATCATGGGTGTTACCGTATGAGAAACAAGGCCGACTGAGGATGGAAAAAGCTGCTTTCGCTTGCGTATCTTCCGAACGCTACATGCTGTCGATATCACGTTCCGCTCGAAAGATCCGTACAATGTCCACGCCGTCCGAAGCGGCGCGATAGAAAATGACTGACCGTCACGGATTTTGGGGAGGGTGATGTTGGTATCCACCGAGAGAAGCGGAGACCAGGAGGTTTTGGAGCCAGTTTTCATGGTAACGGTGTTGGTTGAGGCGTTCGGCCGGGCTTTGCC